>Ga0214472_10000546_pt1 | contig 45959 bp, 50 predicted proteins | sample RVTome_6_FD_207662 | JGI IMG/M metagenome (GOLD analysis project Ga0214472, IMG submission 207662) | Soil microbial communities from uranium-contaminated site in the Upper Colorado River Basin, Wyoming, United States - RVT140D175 | ecosystem: Environmental > Terrestrial > Soil > Contaminated >...
CACAGCCCGTCATCGCCGAAACAATCTTTTTTGTGCTCATGATTTTCACCTCCTTTCTCGTTGGGATGACCTCGCTCTCTCGCTTACCGCTTGGTCGAGTGAGAGACGGTGCCGAAATAATTGATCTCAGATGAACTTTCCCGCCAGTTTTTTCCGCCATTAGAACTAACGTATAGACGCCCGCCGCTGCCGGCATAAAGCTGTCGCGGCTGTTTCGGATTGTAAGCTATGGCCGAGACCGTGAACGGTAAATCAGGCCCGATGGACTGCCATTGATTTATGCCGTTCTTGCTCTCGAAGATGCCATCCACTGTGCCGACATATAAAGTAGGTTCGGCTGAGGGAACGTAAAGCAAGGACATGACGGTTGAATTGAGCAGGCCGCGGTTGAACGATTGCCAGTTCTGACCACCGTTCGTCGTCTTAAAGACACCGCTCGTGGCGGTGCCGGCATAGATGACGCTCGGGGATGAAGGCTCGATGGCCAAGGCCCTGATCCGTGTGTCCGACAACCCGGCGCCGATATCTTGCCATCGATTTTTGGACTTGATCAGGCGGTAAACACCGCCGAACGCGCCGGCAATGATTTCCCCTTGGGATTCAGCGACAACGACGCGAACATCGTCAAACGGCAGCCCTGCCTTGAAACGCGTCCACTGATTGTTTTTACCGGCAAACACACCCTGATCGGTGGCAACGTAGAGGTTGCGCTCACCCTGAGGATCGAAGACTAGCGAGCGGATATTGCGCTTCGCCAACGCGCCCGCGAGCGGTCGCCAGGCTGTTCCTTCATTGTCACTCAGAAACAGCCCGTCATCGGTGCCAAGGTAAAGTTTGCTCCGATTGCGCGGATCCTGCACTAGCGAAAACACTTGCCGGTTCGGTAGCCCCTGGTTTAGGGCGAGCCAAGTCGCGCCGCTGTTTTTGCTCCGAAAGACTCCCCCTCCGTGCGCGACGACAAATGCTGTACTTGGATTAGCGGGATCGATGGTGACACCGATTACAACGCCAATAAATGGCCCGCCGTGCATGTGGATATGGTTGGCCCGCGCAAATGGGACCGAACCGACAGCATACAAAGCAATGATGATCGACAGGACGGAAAAGCTAATTAAGTGGGACAAAAACTGTCCGCGCGTCAATTGGCGCAATCGTTCGCTTGTCGTCGCTTCGAACACCACCACGCTCCTCCGGTTTACGTCAGTGAAGAGACTGGAGCTTACCGCCCTTTTGTGGCCTTGGGCGCGCAAGGATTTCTCGCCGCACAGGGATTCTTCGTAGCTTGTTTCGCTTTGGCAGCGCACGGATTGGCTGCACACGGATTCTTTGCGCCACAAGGGTTGCCTCCACAAGGATTAGCCATTGAAGTCGCCGACGCCGAGTAGACGTACCAAGCCGTACGCTCCTTGCCGGTGTCAACGTATGACACCATGACCTTCTCCCCCGCCTTAAGGTCTTTCAGGCTTTTGACTTTGGCGCCGTCCCGGATGACGGCATGGGGACCGACCACGAGATCCAGTTGACCGCCTTCCCGCTTAAGAACGATCCTTTTCTTGCCGGCGTCAACTTTGGCGACTTCGCCTCTTACGGTGATTGCCTTGCCGGCCGCGGCCCCTCCCTTACCCCCAGGGGCACAGGGATTGGCGGCACAAGGATTTTTAGCCGCACAGGGATTTTTAGCCGCACAGGGATTTGGCCTCCCCTTTGGCGCTTTGGCCGCGCACGGGTTGGACTGAGCAATCGAGATATCCGGTTGCATTACAAGGAGAATGGCTAACGAGACGGAAGACAAAAGCCCCCAAGGCAAACTCTTTTGATATTTCATAAAGGCCTCCTTTGCTTAATGCTTTGTTCTGTTTAAACATCCATAGGATGAAAAAAGTTCCCACCCGGCTTAGAAATGCCCAAAATAGCCGACCGGGAACCTTGTCGTCCGCCGAACTGTTTAAAGAAAGACGGTTTAATCAGCCGACTCTAAACGGGGGCGATCCCCGTTTAAACTTCAGGGTCCAAGAAGCAAAAGAAACAAAGATGAAATGTGAAGAAGCACAAGAGCTCATCACCGGACTGGTAGATGGCGAACTGTCACCGCAGGAATCGTCAATAATTGCGGCGCACTTGGGAGATTGCGCCAACTGCCCGCGAAAATATTCTCTCGAAAAGTCATTGAAACGGGCGCTTCGAGCGGCAGCCATGAGCATCCACGCGCCGTCCGAGCTCAAAGAAAAACTCTTGCGCGATCAGCACCGATCTCTGCATAGAGCCTGGATATCGGAATCTTGGCAATCCCTGTTCAAATTTGCGAGGTATATCCCACAGACGGCTCTTACCGTGGCGCTTTTCATTGTGCCGGTCCTCACCGCGCGTTACTGGCTGGCATCCCCGTATTTTCCCGTCGTTCCAGGCATCTTCCAGAGCTACAGACAGATCGAGCAAGGTGAGATCAATCCCATTGAGACCAAGACGATTCCCGAGCTGAAACAACAATTGATGCGGTCTGTTGATGGTAAATTCGCTCCTGTCGCCTACGATCTCTCCACAATGAACCTGCACCTGGTGGGTAGGCTGGTCCAGGAAATCGCTAATCGAAAAGTACTGGTGGCAGTGTATGAAGGCCAAGGCTCGATGCTTGCCTGCTACACTTTCCTCGGATCCGAGGAAGACGCTCCGGCTATTGCTGAAGTGTTGTTCGACCGAGAAAAGCGCATGCATTTTTACCAATTCTTTTATGCGCAGACCAATGCCGTGATGCATCGGGAAGGACAGGTTATGTGCATTTTGGTTTCCCAAATGCCGATGGATCAGCTCCTCGTCATAGCCCGCTCTAAAGCACATGTGAGCTGAACTCATCTTTAATGATGCGGTCAAAATCCGGACTGATCGTATCTCATACGGCCACGAACATTGGAACTTATTCAGCAGTTGGATTGTTGATTGACCATGAACGATCTCTCCGTCCAAGATATTGACAGCAGACTTACCATGCTCTTTCAACCGGACGAACTAGCCGCTCACGAATATCTAAAGACCTTCGAGAGAGTACGGCCTCTTCAGCCGGAGAGGAGGTTAATGCTCGCGGTCTTAGAGGATGCCATTATGTGTTTCCAGCGGTATCTCCATGCGAAGGGCGGCAAGGAGAGAAAGTTATATGAAGACGCTGTTTCTTGGATATTCGATTGCTCGGATATTCGGGCCTTTTCTTTTGAGAACGTTTGCGGCGTCTGCGGATTGGATCCTGGCTACCTTCGTATAGGTCTTTTGAACTGGCGTGAAATGAATTCTGTCAAGATGTCCCGCAACAAAGCTCTTCATGCCTCGCGCAACACAATGCGACAGTGGGGCATGCCAGGTCACAAACGGCAAAACTAGGGACGGCGAGGTCGTACCACGGTTTTCCCCGAGCGGCCATTGACCCTGATGGGAGCATATTTTCGGCGCCACCATCCTGATTTGGCGATCAGACCATAGAGTTACGCTCTTCTGCCTTCCCGAGTGTCAGCCGTCGCCCCTTGACCGTAGCTCCTGTCAAGATCGACACCAACGTGTTAAATTCTTGGCTATGTCAAGGATGCAGCTTTGAGAATGCGAAAAGTATTGTCTACCCGACTGAGCAAGCAAGTAGGGCTCTTTTCTGCCTTGCTTATTGCTATTTTTCTGTTGCTCGCATTGGTCCGGTTTCTTTTACCGTCATGGTTCACTGGTTCCATACGCGAGTCGTCGGATGTGACCCGAAATCAAGGGTTGGAAGCTTTCCTGACAAAACATTGGCAAAAACCAATTCCCTTACAAGGTAGAGTTCCCGCCGATTACTCCGCGCTCGAAGCCTCGCTGAGACCGGAATCCTGCGGCAGTTGTCACAAAACACAGTACACGGACTGGAAAGAGAGTCTGCACAGCCGTGCCATGGGACCGGGACCCTGGGGACAAATCGTCGATATGGTCAGCAACAGCCCGGATGAGGCGCTACTATGCATGACTTGCCACGCGCCGCTCAGCGAACAGTTACCCGTTTTAGCCAAGGTAGCCGCCAACGGCGATACAACATACGAAGCCAACCCGCATTTGGACAAGGAATTACAGTTGAAAGGCATCACCTGCGCCGCTTGTCACGTAAGGCAACATCAGCGCTTCGGGCCGCCTAAGGCGGACGGTTCCAACGCGACGAAGTACCCACCTGACATGCCAAATCATGGTGGTGCCAAGCGAACACCCTATTTTGAGAGAGCAGAGTTTTGCAAGGATTGTCACCAGTTCGATCCTGAAAACAGCCTGTTGGTCAATGGCAAACCGCTGCAGGATACCTATCGCGAATGGCAGAGCAGCATGTGGGCTAAAGACGGTGTCGCCTGCCAGGACTGTCACATGAGCAGCCGGCGTCATTTATGGAAAGGTATCCACGACAAGGAATGGGTTAAAGGCGGAGTGCAATTCAAGGCGCAACTTCAAGAACGGATCCCACGCGCTGGAAAAACCGTCACCGTGACCGTCGAGGTTGTAAACTCAGCGGTGGGACACAAATTTCCAACCTACACTACTCCCAAAGTCTTCGTTCGTGCCGCATGGTTAGACAGCCGCGACCGGCTGCTGTCCGGCACGCAACAAGAACGCATTATTGGCTGGGATGCGCGGTTCGAGGATGGCGAATGGAAGGAATTTTTTGACACGCGCATTGCTCCGGGAAAAACTTTCGCGGACAAATTCCAGTGGAAGCTTCCCCAGAACGCAGCGAAAGTCCGTGTCTGGATAGAAGTCCACCCAGATCACTTCTATCATGTCTACTTTTATCCGGCGCACCTGAAACGGCAGGACTTATCGGCGTCTGGAAGAAAGCTTGTAGAAAAAGCACTCGAAGAATCCGGTAGAACTCCTTACATCCTCTTTGAAGAATTTCTCCCCCTTGCGAACCGCAATCATAACTGACCGCTAAACAGCCGCTACATAGGTTCGGCTCTGTGATAGCGTTATCGCTATATAGGTTTTTGCTATGTAGGTGATTGAAAATGCCTTTGGATAGGAATATAAAAAGGTTCGCCGGGGGGGTTGGACTATGAACAACTTGATTTACGTGATGATTTTTTTGCTCTTGGGATACTCCCAGGTTTTTGCCCAGAATTTAAAGGAGCTTAGAATCTCGGCGATTCCAGACGAGAACCCTCAAGAAATGCTGCGGATCTATAGTCCGTTTGCCGATTATTTGACCAAAGAAGTTGGCACGCCGGTCAAATTCACTCCCGTGGTGGACTACGCGGCCACCGTGGAGGGGCTGGCTGCCAACCGGTTGGAGATGGTGTGGTACGGAGGCTTGACTTCGGCGCAAGCGGCACGACAGGCGAAAGGCGCGCGCCGGACCATCATGCGCAAAGAAGACGCTCAGTTCAAGAGCCATTTCGTCACACCAAAAGAAACCGGCATTAAAGACTTGAAAGAGCTCAAGGGAAAAACGTTCGCCTTTGGCAGCGTTAGTTCGACCTCCGGGCATCTTATGCCCCGTTATTTCCTGATTAAGGGTGGGATCAATCCGGAAAAGGATTTTGCGAGATTTAGCTTTAGCGGCGCCCATGACGCGACGGTCGCCTGGGTTGAAGCCGGGCAGGTGGACGTGGGCGCTCTCAACTTTTTGGTTTGGGACAAGCTGGTCGAGACCAAGAAGGTGGACACTAACAAGGTCGTAATTTTCTGGACTACGCCGGCTTATGTCGATTACGTTTGGACGGTGCGGGCCGGAGTCGACAAGGGAACGGTCGAGAAAATTAGCAAGGCCTTTTTAAAGCTCGACTACAATAAGCCCGCTGATAAAAAGTTGCTCGATCTGCATCGAACCGAGGGTTACATTGCCGCGAAAGACTCGGACTGGAAAAGCATTGAGGACGCCGCGCTCGCGGCCGGGCTGCTGAAGTAAAACGTGAATTCATCGAAGCATCAGTACCGCGTTGAGAACGTGCGCAAGCTGTTCGGCCGCCATCAGATCGCGCTCGACGGCATCAATCTCGCTATTGCAAAAGGCCAGCGCGTCGCGTTGATCGGTCCCAGCGGAGCGGGTAAAACTACTCTGTTTCGCTTGCTCAACTGTACGTTGCGGCAAAGTTCCGGAAAAATCTGGATCAACGACGAAGACGTAGAAACGCTGCGAGGTAAACGGTTGCGCCGGGCCAGAAGTATGATCGGTACCGTTTACCAGCAGCACAACTTGGTGCCGCGATTGAAGGTCATTCACAATGTTTTGTCGGGCAAGCTTGGGAACTGGTCGACGTTTAGGTCGTTGCTGTCGTTGTTGAAACCCTCCGATATTGCGCTTGCCCATAGCGCTTTGAATAAGGTCGGTATCGCGGAAAAACTGTTCGAAAGAACCGACGAGCTATCCGGCGGCCAGCAGCAGCGCGTGGCCATCGCGCGCGTCTTGGTTCAGAATCCGGAAATCATTCTGGGCGACGAACCGGTTTCGTCCGTGGACCCGACGCTGGCCAACACGATTGTAAAACTACTGATTGACATCAGTGAGGAAACTAAGAAGACTCTGGTTGTCAGTCTCCATAGTGTCGATCTGGCGCTCGCCTATTTCCCGCGCGTCATCGGTATTAAGAATGGCAAAACTTCCTTCGATCTCCCGCCAGATAAGATTTCCGATACGATGCTGGATGATCTCTACGCCGGGAGTCTTGGAGATCGACCTGTCAGCGAGGCCGTGAGTGAATCGACTGTCTCCATCGTCTATCCGTCCGTCTCCTAAGTCCCATTTCCCGTACCTTTTCGCCGCTCTGTTTATAGTTGTGTTCGTAGACAGTTGGCGTAGAGCGGGTATAGACCCTACCGTCTTTTTTGAAGCCAAGGGTCGCGCCGCTCTGTGGAAATTTCTGACGGGGATGTTTCCACCCGATCTGTCGTGGCCATTTCTCTCCCTTATGTTTCGACCGACGCTCGAGACCATTCAGATTTCTCTGCTGGGTACGATCATCGCGGTCATGATCGGCTTTCCGCTTAGTTTACTGGGCACAAACTCGCTGATCGTCCGCGGCATACTAAATGACCCCGAGCTTTTGGGCGCGCCCGTGCGCCGCACGCTTCGCTACGCGCTTTATTTCACGGCGCGCGGTCTGTTAAGCCTGTTCCGCTCGATTCCCGAGTTTGTATGGGCCTTTATGTTTGTGCGGGCTGTCGGCCTCGGTCCTTTTCCCGGTGTGCTGGCCATCGGCGTCGCCTACGGCGGCATGTTGGGCAAGGTATACTCGGAGATTTTCGAGGGCGTGAATCATCGGCCGCTGGAAGCCCTGCAATCTCTCGGCGCTAACAAGCTGCAGATTTTTTTCTATGGCTGGTTTCCCCAGGCACTGCCAAACTTTGTTTCCTACACGCTTTACCGTTGGGAATGCGCGGTGCGGGCCTCGGCGATTTTGGGACTCGTCGGCGCCGGCGGGTTGGGGCAGCAGATCGAGATTTCGATGAGAATGTTCAACTTCAGCGAAGTTATGACCATTCTGATTATTCTTTTTTCGATGGTTGCAGCGGTGGATTATATCAGTGCAAAGGTGCGTGCGCTCCTGTGACCGGACCAGCGGCTCTCAAGACTTGCGATACGGTTCCATCATCGAAGGGCGCTTCTCCCAAAGCGTTGACGCTGAAGAATATATTGATTCTCGGGGCGGTCGTTGCGTTCTTTGTCTGGAGCTACCGCGGCGCGGAGATCCACCTGTCCCAGCTTTTCAGCCGAGATAGTTTCGAACAGATCGTCATCTACGCCAAAAAACTGTTTCCTCCGGATTTTTCCTCGGTGGTCATCCAGGAAGCTCTAAAAGGCACGGTCGAGACTTTTGCGATCTCCTTTATGGGCACACTGATGGCGGTAACGATCGCGCTGTTGATCGTTTTCTTCGCCTCGCGCAACCTGATTTATTCCGGACTGCTGTACGAAATGGAACCCAACAAAGGTTGGAAGCGTATTTTGCGAATGGTGCCCTATTTGATTGCGAAAAGCCTCTTAAATCTGTTGCGCACGATCCCGGAAATGGTTTGGGCTTTGATTTTTGTGTTCTTGGTCGGTCTTGGGCCATTCCCCGGAGTGCTCGCGCTTGGCGTTCATACCGGCGGCGTGCTCGGCAAATTGTTCGCCGAAGTGCTGGAAGACGTCGACTCGCAGCCCATTGAAGCGCTTCAGGCCACCGGGGCCAATCGCTTGCAGATTTTATTTTACGGCATATTGCCGCAGGTCGTGCCGCAATTCATATCGTACACGCTCTACCGGTGGGAAGTGAATATCCGCGTTGCTGCGGTGTTGGGCTTAGTGGGGGCGGGCGGTCTCGGGCAGAGGATTCACATCGCCATCAGCCTGTTTCTGGAGAATCAGTTGCTGACTTTCCTCATCTTCATCTACGCTCTTGTAACCGTCACTGACTATCTCAGCGCGTATTTGAGGCGCCGATTTATTTAGCAGCAGCTCAGGGATTGGTTTTCTGCCTGTATGAAAATAGCGTGGAATGGCTTGTTCTTTAAATTAAGAAGGACATTGACCCTACCACGGCATTGGGATGATAATTTAACACGCTATCAACGTCATACAGTGTTAATTTCTCAACTCAGCCGGCGTACGGGAACTTTTCTTGCCAATTAAGTGTTTATTATAAATGATATGCTGAATCGGAACCTGCTCAGAGACAAGGCTAAGAAGTTTCGAAAATATGAGAAGGATCCATGCTGTCAATACGCCTCGCAAAACTAATAATCGGGGTTTTTATTCTCTCCATTGTTCCGTCCTACGCTCAGCTAGGCCCAAAGGATGGAGGAAACCAGCAACCCACGGACCTTGACAGAGTCAAGGTAAGCGATATGGCGCCCGACTTTACTCTTGAGAACCTGGACGGAACGAGAATCTCGCTCTCCGATTTCAGGGGTAGGAAGAATGTGGTCCTGGTATTTTACCGGGGCCAATGGTGACCCTACTGCACGCAGCAGCTCGGGGAGCTGAGAGGCCTTTTGACCAAAGAAGAAAAAGAGAAAGTTCAAATCCTGGCGGTCAGCATTGACAGCCACGAAGATTCAAAAAAGTTTGTGCAAAAACTGAAGGAGAGATTTGTCGGCGACCTCGATTTTCCGATGCTCGAAGACAAGAACCATAAGGTCATCGACCGCTACGGGATCCTTAATCCGGACGGCAAAGGCTGGCCGCATCCGGCCACTTACGTCATCGATCAACGCGGCCTAGTACGCTGGAAATTCATTGAGACAGACTACAAAAAGAGAGCTACGAACGAGCAGATCTTAACCGCCTTGAGAGAGAGTCGCTAATTCTGAAATGGCGCTCCCGGGCACTATCGCCGCTGGCCGCTTTGATTCTTGTGGCCGGTACCTGTCCGTGAAGAGATTCCGCTCAGAGGAGGATCTATGGAAGAGATCGTGAAGAAAATCGCGTCCCGGTCAGTGAAGCCCGCGACTGGCGCTGCTCCTGGCAGTCTGCAACCCCACCAGGACCGCGAGTTGCGGGTCGCCATCGAGGCCGAGAGCCTCGACGGAATGAAGAAGCGAGCGGTCGTAACACTGGAGCAACCCGAGGGCAGCACCTTCTCAATCATTTGTGACGAGGGAGCCTATCTTGCGGGGGAGGATACAGCTCCGCCACCGCTCGCGTACTTCAGCGCCGGCATCGCCTTTTGAATGCTCACCCAACTGTCCCGGTTCGGGACCATAACAAAGCTTAACGTCAAGTCGATCCGGCTCAAACAGATCACTCGCTTCTTCATGAAGGGCTCCGCACTCCAAGGGACGTTGCGAGGCGGCGCTCTCGGGCTCGAAACTCATATCGAAGTCGAATCCGGCGAGCCACCGGATAAGATCCGCCACCTGATCAAGATGGGCGAGCAGACCTGCTTCACGCTTCAGTCGCTTATCAATCCAGTTCCGGTTAAAACGTCGGTTACGCTGAACGGAGAGGCGCTTTCGCTGTAAGACAATACCTGCTTTGCTCCGACGCGGTTTGGCGATTTATATTCGAATACTACCGGGCGCCGAAAACTTCGGTAAAAATCCTCTGATACTGCTGGATGCATGAACTCTCGATCGATGGATTTACAACGCTATATTTTTTCTTTACTTAGCGAATAGATATTTTGGCTGCACTCGCACAGCCGCAACTGTGCTCTTAGGAGGACCGCTCTATGAAAGCAAACCGTTCATCAATAATTTTCATGCTCGTCCTCGCGCTCTTATCGATCGGGCCAGACGTAGCCGCGCTCACTATCAAAGTGGGGTACCCTCAACTAAGCGGGGGCTCCATGCCGCTCTGGGTTATCACCGAGAGCAAGCTCGACCAACGCTACGGCGTCGACGTCAAGCCGATTTACATCGCGGGTGGAGCCACACTTACCCACTCGCTGATTGCCGGTGACGTCGACATCGCGCTCACAGGCGGGGCGGTCGTTGGTGCGGTCCTCAGCGGAGCCGACCTCGTTTATGCCGGCATCGGCCTTTCAACTTATGCGTTTATTGTTTATGCCAGACCGGACATCACGGAGGTCAAGGATCTGCGCGGCAAGGTTTTTGGCGTCATGACCCGAGGCGCCTCCTCCGACCACGCGGCCATCGCGTTCTTTACTCGGTATGGAATGCGGGCCGGGCAAGACGTGAAGTTTCTCTATTTCGCGCGCCCCGGAGATCTCTTAGCCTCTTTAGATAAGGGGATCGTGGTGGCCGGAGTGTTCCCATCGCCGACGACGGTGATGGCGAAGCGCCTCGGCTACAAGGAACTGGTTAACATCGCGTCCTTCAAGCTTCCTTATCCGCACAACGCCATCGCCACGCGCAAGACCCTGATCCGGCAGAATCCGGAGCTGATTAAAGGCTTCCTCAAAGCGTACCTCGCGAGCATCAAGACTATCCACGAGGAACCCGAGGTGGCGAAAAAAGCGCTCGCCCATTTTCTCGGAAGTAAAGATCCTGAGATGATCGAGGACTCCTACCGAAGCTCCGCGCCGCTGTTTTTGAAGGTTCCTTACATGCCCGAGGAGGCGATCCGCACGGTCCTCTCGCTTTCGGACAATCCCAAGGCCGCTCAGGCTGATCCCAAGGCTTTCTTCGACAACCGTTTGCTCAAGGAGCTGGAAGATACCGGATTCGTCAAGGAGCTCTATAGCCGGCGATAGATCGTTCCCTGATGATCTCGTTCACCGTCGCGGAGATTCGAACGACCCTGCGCTTTCGAGTTTCAGATCCGAGGTCTCGAAGCGGTCGACTACCTCCTTGGCGTAGGAAAAGACAGCGATCCGACCGTGCCGTAACAAATCAAAGGCTTCGCGAAGCGTCGCCGATGGGATCTTTATTGTTAAGTCGCCAAATTTGCTTGCGCATCGTCCGAGCCAACCGTCGGTCGCCTTGACAATTTCTCTCGAGAAGGTACAAGGTACGCTTTGCGGCATCGCTGAGCATTGAGTGGATTGACGAATGGCTGCGACAATCGAGGAGCCTCGCCGGATTCTTTGGGGAGCCGGAACCCCGCGCACCATGAGAGCGCATTGGATGCTGCACGAGTTGGGTCTCGCCTATGAGAGCCGCCCGATACGACCGCGCACCGGAGAAACTCAAACACCTGACTTCACCAAGTTAAACCCGAGACAGAAAATCCCCGTCCTGCAGGACGGGGACTTTACGTTGGCCGAGAGCGCGGCCATTGTGACATACCTGGCGGAAAAGTACGGAGCATCGAAGGGCCTTGTGCCTCCTCCCGCCACGAGGGAACGTGGTCTCTATTACGAGTGGTGTTTTTTCATCATGACGGAGCTGGACGCGCATACGCTCTACGTTATCCGAAAGCATGGAGACCTAAGAGAGATTTATGGCGAGGCTCCGAATGCTCTGCGTGCGGCCAAGGAAGGATTCCAGAAACAGGCGGGCGTAGCCGATCAGACGCTTTCTTCGCGCGGCCCATTCATTCTCGGAAAAGCGTTCACCGGCGCGGACATTCTTTTGACCACCTGCCTCACGTCGGCTGTTCGCCGCGAGATACCTCTCACTGACGTGCTACGAGACTATATGAAGCGAACGACGTCGCGGGAGGTCTACCAACTCGCCTCCCAAGCCAACCAGATATCGTGAGCACCTTTAAAGCCAGTAATAAGACTTAAACACGATTGCGGCTTTGGCCGCCATCATTAAACAAGCCACTGCCTTTTAGTGGGTGACCCGAGCCTTCTCTGACGGCGCTTTCAGGCAAGAGGGATTACTTCCCCAAGAGCTTTTTCATCGAACTGATCACTTCCGGCGGCTGTGTGCTCACTTCTTTCGCCAAGCCCTTGAGATCTTCCGCCTTGATCAATTCCACCTCAATGCCTCGCGTCGCGGCTTCGGCCAAGAGATCCGCGTTATTAACCGCCTTCACAAAGGCTGCGCGCAGTGTTTTTAGTCGCTCCTCGGGCATGGAGGGAGGAGCGATCATCGGCCACGTGCCGAATCCACCCGCTCCGAGCATCGCGCGCGCCAGGCGTCGGCTTGAATTCGCGGTATTGTATTGATCCATAAGTTCATGGATCGTCGGCACGTCAGGCAACCGCGCATCCCGCTTGTTGCCGGTTTGGACTAAAACGCGAACCAGTCCCTTCTTGCGCCATGTATGGAACGGTTCCCTTGAAAAAAACCCCGCGCTGCCGAGGGCGCGGCACTGAACTTCGCCTTTCTCAACAGCCAAATCAATATCGGCGCCGCCCTGATAACCGAGCACAACATTAAACTTCGCCCCGATGGTTTCCTCAATGAGCTTAGGTACATAGTTTCCACCGGTTGCAGCCCCTGTAGCGCCGCACTTCGGCGCTACTTCGGCGTTACGCACATCGTGGATGGTTTTATACGGAGAATTCGCCCACATATAAAGGAGCAAATCGGCCGGCGTCGAACTGCCTACCCAGGAGAATCCGGGCCAATCGAACTTGATTTCCCTGCGAGCGAGGATCTGGTCCAGGTACAGGCCGCCGTTAATGATTCCAAGAGTTAAACCGTCAGGTTTTGCAACGCCGTAAATATAGTTGGCAGCAATTGCCGATCCCGCCCCAGGCATATTCTGAACAATGGTATTCGGACTTCCCGGTAGATATTTGCTCAAATTCGGCCGAAACCGCTATAACGCGCCGAAAATTTCGGTAAAGAATTTCTGGTACCGTTGAATCCGTGCACCCTCGATGGACGGATCGACCACGCTATACTTGCTCTTTATTACTCCCGAATGTTTCCCCTCGACGTCCTTTCTAACGGGCACGCGGTCTAATTTGTCCGCGATAATTCTTTGTGCTTCGCCCGACAAAAGATAGTCATAGAGGAGTATGGCTGAATAAGGATGTGGCGAATGCTTGGCCAGGAATATTGGAACCAGCTTCGTGACATGTGGAGCCAAGTAAACATAACTCACAGGCGCCCCTTGAGCCATTAGCGAGATCGGGATTTGGCTGTGAAGAAATAGAGCGATCGAAAATTCGCCTGCGGCTAACAGTTGGCCGATTAGCGTTCGGCCCCTGCGAAGCGACGCTTGATTCGCAGCAAGTCCTTTGAAAAACTTGATGGTTTTTTCCTCGCCCCATACGTCGGCAAGGCCCGCCATGACGTCTTGGTCATCCGTATCCAGCGCCAATAGAGCGCGGTATTTGGGTGCGAGTACATCTTCGTATCTCTTCGGCACATCTTTCGCCACAACCAGATTGGTATTGTAGCCCAGCACGACGGGGACTTGCTGTATCGCCGTCCAGTAACCGGACCTGGCGACAAATTCTTCGCGCACGCTTTTGGTTTCGGGAGATACGTATTTCACGACCAGTCCCCCTCGAACCACCTCATCGCCGAATAGGCCGCTGGTCTGAATGACGTCCGCTTCATACCGTCCCGCCTTGGCCTCGGTGGAGATTTTCCCCAATAGACGTGTGTTGCTAAGCCTCAAGTGGCCGGTTTGCAGGAATGGGTATTTTCTTTTGAACCCGTCCAGGAGTTCGCGCGCGTCGCTTTCCTGAATCGTGCCGTAATAAACAGCCTTTCCCTCGTTTCGGGCCCCCTCTTGCAGTTTTTGCCGACGTGCTTCCGCAGACAGCCCTCTTAGAGAGTTAATGACCTCTTCAATTGTCCGAGAATCTCCCCGTCGAACGTCCATCGCGCTGAGAAGCAGGACCGTTAAAAACGGAATGCAGAATTTCGTGGTGTACGACATTTGCCGGTATGGCTTTCTGAAACGTTTCAGCTTTCAGCGGCGAATTTTCTTTTCTGCATCCGTAGCATACGGCAAGAACCCAAAGACCTGGAAGTAATCCCGGATCGCCTTCTCGCCGGAGCGCCGGTAAACGCGCTCGCGCAACACCGGATCCATCGGAATCCAGTGCATTCTCTCGGAGATTCCCTTGCGGATAATCGGAACACCCTGCTTTTTCATTTCTTCCAGACGGATCAGACTGGCGCACACCTCGTCTAATTCGGCGGCGTCGGTCCAGTCGGATTTGTAAACCACCGTCCCTTCACGGTCGATTAAATAAATCATGTTAGAAAGAAGGCCATACTGTCGGTGGACGGTACCTTGTAGATCGTCGACGAGAATGCGCAGCTCAACACTCTCTAGCTCCTTGAGTTTATGGGCGTGCCCAACTTTTTCCTCCCAAGAGCAATGATGAGGAAAATTTTCGCCCGGGTGGGACTCCCGGACGTAAACGATCAGGAATTCAAAATCACGCTCCCGATATTTGTGAGAAAGTTGGGTTAGTGGAGGAACCTCCCCCACGAAAGGAGGTCAAGTGATATTCCCAAACTCGAGCACCACGTGCTTTCGTCCACGAAAATCTGATAATGAAACCTGCTTTCCGTCGATGTCCGTAAGCGTGAAGTCTGGTGCTTGGGTACCAACTTGCGCGACAGACTCAAAATTCGCGGGGTCCTGACCGCTCTGACCAAAGCTATGACGATTGTAGGCGTCCATCTTAATAATCTCCCCTGTTTTATGAATCGTCCCGCACCTTGAGTCTTGGCGTGATTAGCTTTGCTGGGCTTTTCGTTTCTTAAAGAACTGGATATGACTTAGGGCGTCGGCAGCCGTGATTCGGCCGACTGGCCCAATGCTATAACAGGCATCAACGACTTTTTTATCTGAGTCCAAAACGAAATTTGCCGGCTGTATGATCTTCCTCCGCTCATCCCAAAAAGCACCGATCTTCTCCGCATCCGCGGGCGCTTCGAGTCCGTAAACCACAAGGAAAGTTAGCTTTAATTTATCGACGGTCTCTTTGGCCTTGTCGAAAGCGTCCACAGACAGAGCCACAATGTCGACGTTCTCTTTTTTGAATTCCTCCATGAGGGACTGAAAATCGGCTAACTGCCGATTGCAATAAGGTCACCAGCCACCCCGGTAGAAGATGAGCACTGAGTACTCGCCAGTAAGATCCCGCGGGAACTGAAGCGTCCGGCTATCCACTGTACGGACGCTGTAATCAGGAAAAACATCGCCAACGTTGAGCTGCTTTGCCATAGCTAATCCTCTTACTTCTTGGCGAATTCCTTGTGAAAGCTCTCGTCGATGAAATCAGTGACCTTAAATTTCCCTTTAACCTTTTGACCTTCAGCTTCCATAAGAAGCTCGAATCCAGCGATGGGTATTCGCCCGTCAAAGGCAAACGCTTTCATGAATTCATTGTATCCCGCTTCGGCGTATGCCGGAGCGATTTTCACGTCATCAACCAAAACTTTGACACCTGCCTTCGGATTGTCGCGCAGCCACTCCAGAGCTTTTACATGCGCTCTGAGGTACCGCGTGACCTTCTCCCGTTGCGTATTTAAAACCCGCGCCATTGCGTAATAGCCCAGATAAGGCCAGTCAGTGATAATGTCGTTGAGATCGGCCAGCATACGGTAGCCCTCGTTAGCCGCGATAAGGGTCACGGGAAACCACATGATGGTTCCGTCGACACTGCCGCTTTTCAGCGCGGCGTATCGCGCCGGCGTCGAGCCGATTTGAAGGATGGTCACATCTTTTGACGGATCCAGCCCTAACTTGGAGATCGCATAGCGCGTGAGAAAGTCGGACTGCGCTCCAAATCGGCTGACGGCGAGTCGCTTCCCTTTCAACTCCTTAGGGGATTTGATCGCCGGATTCACATAGAGCTTGAAGGGCATAAAATTGGATATTCCGAAGAAAAAACGCGCATCCTCTCCGGCGAGCCGGATGGTAAAAACTTCCGTCCCGGAGCCGAGCGCTACATCAATTTCACCCGCCAGCGCGGCCTGTGAATTAATCGTCCCGCTGGTAAAAACGATCGGCTCAACAAATAAATTTTCGGCTTTGAAAAAACCTTGTCGCTTGGCGACCCAAACCGGAAGAGTCGTGGGTGCCAGCGAAGTCATGCCGACCCGCATTCTTTCTTGAGCGGGAGCCGGGCCAGTTGCGATCCCTATAGTGGTAGCCAGGGAAACCATGGCAATGAGCATACTCTTCATGACGCGGGCCTCCTTGCAAGGCAAACCTTTGATAAAACTACGATTATGTCCAGCTCAAATTGGGCAACCAATATTTTGGTCGCTGCTTCTATTTAGGCCGACTAGCAAAAACGTTCTGGTAGTCCGCCCAGGCCTTGGGCCCGGCACGGTTAAAGACTTTCTCGCGTAGGCCGCCGGCGTATTGGGCCGGAATGTAATTGATACGTTCCGTGAAGGACGGTTTGACTCTAATTCCCTGAGCTTGAAGTCGATCAGCTAAGGCAATGTTAGCGAGAACGCAGGAAATTTCTTCATGATCCGTCCACATCGCCTTGTACGCGATTTTTCCGTTCTTGTCGATAATATAAATCATGTTCGGCATCGTCCCGTAGGTACGATGCACGGCACCACCGAAATCGTCCACAAGCAATTTGGTTTGAATCCCATCCTGTTCCCGACAATCTTGCGCGAACTTGAGCTTTTGCTCCCAGCTCTTGTGCGCGCCATAATTTTCGCCTGGGTGGGGTTCACGAACGTATATTGTCAGAAACTCAAACCCTTTGTCGCGATAGCGTACCTGGAGCTCGTTGAGGGGCGAGACCTCGCCCACGAACGGCGGTCAAGTAATGCTGCCGAACTCGAGGAGGACATGCTTTTTTCCCCGAAAGGATGACAGAGATACCCGCTCGCCTTGAAGGGTCGGCAGTTCGAAATCGGGAGCCTCTCCACCCGCCCGCAACAAACTCTTGAACTGATCGGACTTACCTGCGCTTTCCGAACGCGTAAACGACTCGTAATTGTAGGTGTCTATAATGTTTTGGCTGTCTGAAATGGCCATATTCTTAGCTCCTTCCTTTTGCAAAAAAGTGACAGTCCGTTAATTGACCGCATCAACTGTGATTGAATTGATGAAAAGCCAAACCTCAAAGTCGGATCAATAGACCCTATAGTACCCACTCTTAACCAAACTGCTTTTATAAAAACAATCTCCGCAGCCAGAAAGTTCCCAGCCGGTCGGTTTTTTAGACTTGCTCCCTCTAATAACCGATTCACGCCTGCGCCGAGCGAACTGGACACATCTTAACCGCTAGTGACGGTAATACCCAGACAAGGATGCCGAGATGGCCCCTCCATGACAATGAAATTTAACGACTGAGGGAACTTATGAGTGCTCGTTTTTGTTTAAACATTGGGCATTTTTTTGAAAAGACGATATTTCAGGGCCGGACGCTATAAAGCGTGCGGACGACGGCTTCGCAAGGGAACCCGATTAATCCCCTTGGCCGTCCTCAAAACATATTTGGAAGGAAGAAACCGGATGAGAGCCATTCGAACGGGGAAATCGATGAGCAAAAGGGAAAAGAAAATTTTTGTGATAATTTCGACTGTTTTCATTCTATTATCTACCATCACTTTTCCCGGCAATAGATCCACCGCCTCCTCAGCAAGTGACGGACAAGATTTTGGTAAGCTTCGGTTAACAGCATTGAAGCCTCCCGCGAAAGCTCCGATGTTTGCCCTCAAAAACCTTCAGGGCAAAATGATCAGCCTTGAGGCTTTCCAGGGCAAACCCCTGATGCTTTATTTCTGGGCCACGTGGTGACCCAGCTGCCAGGGGGAGTTGCCCTCTATCCATACAATTCACAGGAAGCTTGCACAGACCGGGCTGGCAGTATTGCTCATCGATTTCCAAGAATCACATTCAACAGTCGACGCAGCGGTTAAGGAAAGAGGCTATACTCTCCCCGTTCTCTTGGATAGCGATGGCAAGGTTACGCGGACATACGGCGTCTACGCCACGCCAACCGTCTACCTTCTAGATTCCAAGCATTACGTAAAGGCACAAGCTGTGGGGCCGCGTGATTGGGATAGTCCTGCGGGGTTAAGCATCCTCGAATCCTTAAAATGATCCGACATAAACTGAGTTATTAAGGAGGGATTTGGTGCGAGATCAGGTCACACTTTTTGTCGCGTTTCTGGGCGGCACTTTTTCGTTCCTCTCACCGTGCGTATTGCCGCTCTTTCCCTCATATCTGTCCTTCATTACGGGAATATCCGCTGAAGAACTATCCGCTAACAAGTCACGAACCTTGAAGCCGATCCTTGAAAATTCTCTTCTATTCATTTCCGGTTTCTCTCTGGCTTTTATCGCCATGGGTGCTTCTGCGGGTTTTCTCGGAGGCTCATTGTTCAAATATCGTGACATGATGCAGCTCTTGGGTGGCCTCCTGGTGATATTTTTTGGTCTTTACATTATGGGCGCGGTCAAGCTGAACTTCCTCGGACGGTATGTTCAATTCAATATGATCAGCCGGCCGGCCGGAGCCTTTGGTTCGGTACTCATCGGGGGCGGCATTCGCGTTCGGTTGGACCCCTTGCGTCGGGCCAATCCTGGGCTCAATCCTCGCCTTGGCGGCGTCAACCGGACAGACCGACACGGGAATTTTATTGTTGTCGAGTTACTCGCTCGGGCTGGCGCTCCCCTTCTTCCTCGCGTCTCTTGCCATTCAACGGTTCTCGTTCTTGCTCCGCCGTTTTCGGAGAGGTCTTCATATTGTCCACATCGGCGCCGGAGCGCTGGTGGTAATCGCCGGGATTCTGCTGGTAACGGGCTACATGACGATTCTCAACCAATACGCAATACGGCTAACGCCACAGTGGCTCTGGTCGATGCTGTAAATCTCGTTGAGGAAAAAAAATTGCTAACTAAAATTTGAATCCTGGATCGGCTTATCAAATGCGACATTTCGATGTGAAATGGTGGATTGTCGCAGGACTCACGGGAGCAATCATATTTTGGTTGTTTCAGGTCCTGACCGGACCTTCAACCATCCCGCAGTTTATAGGACGGGAGATCGTGTCACAGGGAGGATACTCCGAGGCGCTGACCGTCCCGATTGGTTGGGGAGTTCACTTGGGGGTTAGCCTTAGCTACTCTTTGTTGTTTGCTCTCATCATGCTCATACCATTTCCCTCCTCGGGAAACGTTCGAGTTTTGATCGGACTGGCGATAGCGGCGCTGCTCGGGTGGGTTACCACCCTGCTCACCGCACCGGCGATAACTGTGACGGTCAGCATACTGAGCAGGCAGGGGTTGCCATCCGGCGTCCCAGAACTCAACACCACATTCGGATTACCGTTTTGGAACCACTTATTGTTTTTCGGGGTTGTGTGGCTGATGTACGCACTGATCCCGCACCTGCGCGGCAAAGTGTGATTTCATCCCGCCCATGACTACAATCCCCTCATCACGGGGACCCAGCATGTTAGTTTGACAGTTGAGAGCTCGGTATTTACAATTACGTTGCTGAAAAAGAAGCTATTGCCCCGGCAGGAAAAGAGAATGATATTTTTTAGAATTCCAATATTGCTATTTTTTTCCTCCTTAATCCTGTCCCAGGGCCCTCTATACGCCCAACCCTCAACCCAGTCGCTCAACATCGCCTATGTCGCGGTGAGTGGCACCCAGGCCGGACTTTGGGTTGCCCAGGAGGCCGGCTTATTTCGAAAACACGGTTTGGACACAAGATTGGTTTACATCGCCGGCGGTTCTCGCGTAATTCAATCGATGCTCGGCGGTGATGTGCAAATCGCGGCCGCCGCACCGAGCGCTGCGGTCGATGCAGGGCTGAGCGGAGGGGATCTGGTCACGGTAGCCGGTATGGTAAATATTGCAGCTTTTTACCTGGTGGTTCGACCGGAGATCAAATCGCTTCAGGATTTGCGCGGACGCCCGGTCGGAGTCACTCGCTATGGCGCCTCCACCGATTTTGCTATGCGCTACCTGCTGCGAAAATCCGGCCTTGAACCCGACAAGGACGTACCCATACTTCAGCTGGGAGGACAAATTGAATTAGCCGCGGCGATCGAAAGCGGCCGCATCTTTGGCGCCACTACGGGACCTCCGGCCATGGTCAAAATGGAGAAATCCGGCGCAAGGGTCCTGGTTTCGCCGCGAAATATCGGCCTGCGTTTCCCCCACGTTGGCATTGTGGCACGGAAAGCCTTTGTAGCCGGCGGCCGGGACACAGTCAAAAAATTTCTCCAGGGCTATGCTGAAGGGGTCGCATTAGTTTTGCGAGATAAGGAGAGCGCCAAAAAGCTGCTGCGCCCCTATGTGGGTTTCAGTGACCGTGAGACGTTAGAAGCTACGTGGCAATACGCGAACGACACTCTGGAGCGAGTTCCCCATCCCGACCCGGAAGGAATAAAAGTTGTCATACAAGACCGCGCGCGCGCGCGACCCGAAGTTGGTAAACTCAGTCCCGAACAGTTTATCGACGGTAGTATAATACGCGAATTAGAACGTGAAGGTTTTTTTAAAAAACTTTTCCCCCGGTAATCGAGTTTAGCGACGAACGAGTCACCGTTGTAGCGATCAGGCTGCGGTTATTTGTGCCTCAAGAGCTAAACCGCGAGAATTGGCTTTGAACTTTGAACTTAGAGGTTATCGAATGAATACCAAAAGACGCGTTCATGACGGGATCGCTGGAACCATCATAACCCTTGGCGTAGCTCTCGGTTATTATATCAATCCGTTATGGTTATGGGTGCCTGGTATCATTGGCGCGACGCTCGTGCAGAGTGCCTTCACTGGATTTTGTCCCGTTTATTATACGTTGGATAAAATTGGTGTTCGTGAATAGCCCGGACCCGCAAAATAATTGAAGGTCGTCCGCGTTGGGATTAATGCACGGTGCCCGCATACTTGTGGGCTGCGGGAAATCTAGGGTGCCGCTGCCCAACAGGACCCAAGAGTTAATGAGCGGGGCATATTCTAAGAGGGTTCCCATACAAACAGCTTGATCGCCGTCCCGCCTTTCAATGCGAAACAGCTTTCCGCAGCCACGTGGGGTATCGCCCTCAGCATCAATTCGGCCTGCTTGAAATACCGGCTATCTTTCAAGTCTGTCCTCGAGAAGCGCTCTGAGCAGTTTCCGTATGCGGGACGGTGATGTTGTATTTGGGATCAAACCGCCCTCTCCCCTGACGAATGCGCTTCCCCTTTCCGAAATCTACTTTTGACACGTTGATCTTCTTTACCCAGGCATGCTGGCAGCGTTCAGAACGCCGCGAAACGTCCCTGGGCAGAATTGGGCATTCCCTTAAGCCCCGCAAGAAAAGATTCGGATTCAAGCGCCTTAACGATATTACTTCCTTCGAGATTGAGAAATACCGAAAGGATCGAAAGGATGCGGGGAAAGCCGACGCCACAATAAAAACCGTGAATTGCAGGCTCTCCGCCACATGTTCAATAAAACCGTCGCTTGGGGAAAGTGCGCACACAACCCAATGAAGCAGCTAAAAAAAGCTCAGAAGAGGAGAAAACACTCCACTTCGATTCCTCAGTAGTGAAGAGGAAACAAAGCTCCTCGAATCCAGCGGCGAAAGTCTTCGTTCCATCGTCGTTGGAGCTCTCATACGGGTTTCAGGCGGCCTGAGCTTCTCTCTCTTACCTGGCAAGATGTCGACTTTGAATGCGGTCTGGTAACGGTCCAAGCGGCTTATGCCAAGAACAGGGAAAGACGATCGATTCCGATAAATCGCAAGCTCGGCGTGCTGCTCGAGAAATTAAGAACTATGCGCCCTGATCATCGAGGATTTTCATCGAGGATTTTCTTGAACAGCCACGGAGAAGCTTATAAGCTTGTGATGGCTGTCTTTAACGATGCGGTTCGGCGAGTTGGCATTGAGAATTATCATTTTCACGGCCTGCGCCACACTTTTGCATCCAGACACGTTATGGCTGGAGTCGATTTCAGGACCATTCAAGCGCTCATGGAACACAAGACGATTGACATGACGCTGCGGTATGCCGATTTAGCACCTTAAAATCTGAAAAGAGCAGTTGAGGTTTCAGTTAATGAAAAAACTCACAACAATTTTCACAACATCGCCACTTGCCGAAAACGCCCGCCCGGTCTAGGTTATGGCAATCACCCATGTGGAGAAGGAAGGTGCCCGGTGGTGCCGCTGGTCTTCAAAACCAGTCTGGGGGCCGTAAGGTCCCCGGAGGGTTCGACTCCCTCCCTTCTCCGCCAAGAAAACTTCGATAAATCTGCAGTTTATGATTCTCGCGCCACAGCTGTAGCCCATCGGTAGCCCAAAGTCGTGCGTTTCAAAGTCCCGAGCCAGAACACAGCTCGCGGCACTCAGTTGTAGATTGGCCGCGGACGACTAATTTGTTCGAGTTACCCGCTGCCGACAAGGATGGACGACGCAGAGTACGTGGTCAGAGCGGAAAAGTGGATAAATTTATGCGGACTGGATACAAGAGCTGGTTGGTGGAAAAGGCAGAGAAAGACCGGGAGATGGGAATGGGGAAATGAGGCGGGTGACGCAGTGGGATTTCTAGGATGAGCTGGAGGAGGTTACGAAAGGGAAAACTTGCGAGTACTTGCGGGATTTGTGGAGCCCCGCGGGCAAGCCCGTGGCATCTTCCACTACGCCCGTCTGGCGGAATCCTGAGCGAGAGCCCCCGGCCAAGGCCGGGGCTCGAGTCGAACGGTCGACCAGGAAGTCGCCGAATAATTGGATCGGGGGAACGTCGGCGCAAGCGCAATCAGTGGTCGGTTTGCTCCGGAATGACCGGCCGATTTGCAGGGAATACGCAAACAGGGAGGTCTCCACGGTCCGGCGCTTTCTGGCGGAGAGTCTTCTTATCAAGACCATAGAAACGTATCTTACGGGAAAGAGTTCTTTCACCGATCTTGCAGGCCTTTGCCGTAAGACCTACCCTCCCGCCAAATGCTTTTAGCTGCTCGATGAGATATTGCTTTTCCTGGGCCTCCAACCATTGTGAAAGAGAATGATCAGGAGTTGCTATGGTCTGACCTTCCTGAACGCGCGATACTCTCTTTGGCAGATTTACGTTCTTTATGACACTGTCGGTCGCCAGCGCAATGGCCCGCTCAAGCGCATTTTGAAGTTCCCGAATGTTTCCCGGCCAAGAATACTGCATGAGCTGGTTCATTGTCCCTTGGGATATCCCGGCAATTCCCTTTTGCACAGCCACGGGATGGTGATGTAAGAAATCCTGAACCAAGAGCGAAATGTCCTCCCGACGATCACGCAAAGGGATAAGATAAATTGGAACCACGTTAATCCGATAATAAAAATCACTCCGCATTCGCCCCTGTGCTACGAGATCTTCCAAAGGAACATTCGTGGCGGTAATCACACGCATGTCAATTTTGATACTTCGACCGCTACCCAACCGTTGAACCTTCTGATCCTGAAGCACGCGAAGAAGCTTGCCCTGCATGACCGTAGAGATGCTTTCAATCTCGTCAAGAAACAGAGTCCCTCCATGGGCCAGCTCCACCTTTCCCGCCCGTGACTGCTCCGCTCCCGTATAGGCCCCCCGTTCGTGACCAAAAAGCTCACCCTCGAGAAGGGACTCTGGAAAACCCGCACAATTAATAGTTATAAATGGACCGTTCCTCCGTGGACTGTGATAGTGGATGGCGTTTGCCACCAACTCCTTGCCCGTTCCTGTCTCCCCCTCCACTAAAACCGTCATATCCGTGGGCGCCACCAATCGGATGATCTCAAAAACCCGATGCATCTCAGCCGTCTTGCTAAGTATCCCGCCAAATCCACCCCCATCATTGAGAGACCGCCGCAGATGGCGAATCTCCATAAAGACCCGCATTTTCTCTAGGGCTGCCCGGGTCGATTGTTGAATCGCCGGTGCAATAAACGGCTTAATAATAAAATCCCTCGCCCCCTGTTTGAGAACCTCAACGGCTGTCTCGATATCTCCGTAGCCCGTAATCGCGATCACTGGGACATCGGGACAAATCTCTTTCATCCTCGCAATCAATTGAATCCCGTCCATCCCGGGAAGCCGTATGTCGGTCACTACAAGGTCGATCTCTCCTCCACCCAAATACCCCAACGCCTCCTCTGCCGACGCAGCGGTCAATACTTTAAAACCACCTTGCGTATATAGCCGCTCCAACTGTTTACGTACCATCACCTCATCGTCAACCACTAAAATGCACGGCTTCAACTCGCTCCAGCATGGGTCCCCTTGCTCGTTCTTGCCGCCCACTACCCCTGAAAGAGTGGCTCTCGACTCATCGAGTCTCTTGCCTGGGTCTTTTTTGCACGCGGCAACCATATCTATCTCGATCGAGTTTGCCTACCGCTCGGAGCCCGCCCTAAGGCGAGCACACTTCCATCAAAACAGTAAATACGCCTCGGTTTTGGCTCTCTTTTCGAAAGATAATATTCGCACGTTGGCGTCGAAGAATCTCTTGAGCGATCGACATGCTCAGGCCAACGACCTGTTCATTCACTCGGACGAAAGGCCGGAACACATCCTCTTCCTTACAGGCTAAGGGACCATTGGAAACATTCGTGATGCTTAGTTCAACAAATTCCGCACCACTGATTGTCTTGTGCCTGGCGTCAAGTAGGACCTCTCCGCCCTTCGGGAGAAGAACCAGAGAAAAATCAACAACCTGTCTCACGGCATGGCAAAACTTTCTCGGGTCAACAGACACCGCGGGAAGAGTGTCTTTGCAAACCATAGAGACGCGGATACCGTGATCTGCCAAGTCTTTTCCTACTTCCCGTTGTAGATCCCTCAAGACAACCAATGGGTCCACAATAGAGAATGGCGTTCTGACTGGAGAAAAATATTCTTTCGCTTCCCGCAGGAATCTATCGATCTCGCCTACCTTCTTAAGAATGACACTGTACTCTGAAGGGGCCGTCTCAGGCAGATTGACAATTTCGACTTCTCCGATAATCGTCTGAAGGCTATTCTGGATTGCGTGAGTTAACCCGCGAATTATTTTTTCGGCAAGGTGTCGTGGGTTCCCTGCTCCGTTTGTTTCCGTTTCCAGTCGTGACAACTGTCCGTTTTCTAAACCTGACAAATCGAGGTGATGCAAAATGGCGAACTCGGAAACCGTTCGTCCCAAGGTGATGATTGAGATATGGAACCGTATGGTCTCAGATTTGCCGGTGGGCAGGTTTAGGTCAAAGGAGTTCACTCTCTCGTCATGGCGGGCCATATGAAGCACCGGACAATTGGCCCTACAGAATCGTTTCCCGAATACATCGGTTCCGCAAATGACCTGATAACAGCGTTTGCCAAGAACAGATCGCGCCTCACGACCCAATAGCCGTTCGACGCCCTTGTTCCAGGCAACTAACCGATGCTTACCATCAACGGCAAAAGCCGGATCGGCCATACCGTCTACGACGCTGCGAGCCTGCATAGACAGATTGCCTTCCTAGTTTTAGGTGAGACTTTGATTACACCGAACTGGGATAACCCCCAACCGCGCGCCGCGGCTGCCTGAACCATGATGATGCCTCACGACCGGAAACCTGGTGGAGCGTACACTTTTGATAAGATGCTTTCACCCTATCAAAGCAAAAGCAATACACTCAAGTAAAGAATCATGGAAACTCTGAACCGGTTTTACAGAACCAGCCCACTACTGAACCAGTAACTCTGAAATGACGCCACTGCACATGTTGCAGCCGGTTGGTCCGTTAACCGCAAAGTCGTAGCGATCATAATAGACGTGGAGCCCAAAGGCACGCCCGTGGGGTGGAACCCTGAGTGAGAGCCGCCGGCCAACGCCGGGGCTCGAGTCCAAGGGGCGAGGCCGACATCGATGCCGAGCCTCTGGGTCATATCGAGCAGGAAATGGCTGAAGAAAGAGCCGGCCGGCCCGCTGCCGATGACCCCTATATGAGAGCCGCATTCGAGTTTGAGCTTGCCGTTGCCGTTTTCGGCGTTTGGGAACAACTGGCGGGAAAAATCGCCGTCAGGCCTGGGAGAGCGAAAACTGGTTGGGATCATGCGGCTCACAACCGCTGAAACGCTGGTGAGCCACGAGCCGCTGCTCAGTCCTGTGAATCTTCGCATGCTTAGGATTCCCGGGGCGCAAAAAACACGTACTCCCACTGTGAAAAATCAACGCTGGATAAAAAGGCTTCAGTGCTTTGTGTTACTGGGGCAGCAAAAATGGGACCACTGAGCAGACGAGGCGAGACCTTAGTGTTATCTCCAAGATCATCAGTGAATTTGCATTCCGCGGTGGTTTAAGGATGTAGCGAAATAGAACCAAATCCTAATTTCTAAGAACTCCCACCACTAATTTTGGCGCTCATGCAAAACGCCGGCCCTCTCTGCCAATATGGATGAGACACTCACCCGCTAATAGTTTAGTCTAGAGGGCGAGTAAGGTGTCGCGGGGTGATGGAGAAATTTGTTTTAACTTTCATAACGCTATTCCATTTCACTCCCATTGTTGAAAGGGCGTGGCTCCGATAGCAATTGTCATAAAATATCGGTCCCGTTTTGGTTGCAGAAATTACGCAATCCGATCTTAAACAAGATTGCGGCTAGTGTAGCGGCAATCGGATCTAACTCTCTGGGCATTCTCAAGTTTGCCCCTACGACCATGGCCACAACTTGTACGGCTGAACGAGTTACCTGATCAGACATTCGCAAGATATCCTCATTGCAAATCGCTTTTCGAATATCCGCGCTAATTTCTGAAAAGTGTTTCATGCCGTCCTGTTTTAGCTCCTCATAGATTATCCCGAGCCCCTTTCCCCAATCGTTCAAAGACGGACCTGATGGCAGAACTTGATAAAAGCTTCTTGCCTCAGCTGCGCTTCGAACCGCCGACAAATAGCTAACTATGCCCGCCATTCGCGTTGGGTAACGTTGCGCAAGCAACTGCCCCCCGAGCGTTGCATATAAATCACCCAAGTCCATCCGCAGCAGTTTTATTGCTTCGTCGGCGAGGATTTCAAAGTCGTGCTGCTTAGCTTCGTTTGCCATTACGTCGCTACACAGATTATTCGCGCCCGTTGAAGCGTTGAACTCCGGGTTTCCCCAGCGCAACCTGACGCAGGCCTCCCGAATCGACATGGAATCGAGGATCAAAACAGGAAAGGTACCGGTGAGAGTGTGCTTCAGATGAAGAGAGAGGTCCTAGAGGGTGACAATATGAGGTCCCGAGAAACTTTTTAGCGCGTTCCGGGTGTCCACAACGAGGGAACTGTGGTCTGCGATCATCTTATAGTCAAAATCCGAATGGTCTGTTAGCACAACAAGGCAATCCATCGATTCAACGGTTTTGGGCGCAAGTTTAACAGATTCAATCCTACTTCCGTCGATTTCGAGAGACGGAACGTACGGATCGGTATAATATACCAGTGCCCCTTTCACGCGCAGCCCCCGGACCACATCCAGTGCCGACGATTCTCGGAGATCGTTAGAGTCACGTTTGTAGGTTACTCCGACGGCGAGAACCCTAGATCCTTTCAGGCTTTTCTGCCTCTCGTTCAAAGCATCCGTCACTCGTCTAATAGTGAACGCAGGCATCTCGCTGTTGATGTGTCCGGCTAACTCAATGAGTCGCGGCTCAACTCCGTTCATTCTCGCCTTCCATGTCAGATAATAAGGATCCACAGGGATGCAATGACCGCCGAGACCCGGTCCCGGATAAAACGGCATGAATCCGAAAGGTTTAGTCTTGGCCGCCTCGATCACGTCCCATATGTTGATACCGAGCTTGTGACAGACGAGGGCCATCTCGTTGGCTAAAGCAATGTTGACGCTACGAAAGGTGTTCTCAAGAAGCTTGACCATCTCTGCCGTTTCCGGCGAGGCGACGGGCACGATCGTTTCAACGAAGTTCTGATATAGCAACGCCGCGAGTTCCGTGCAGCGACGCGTCATGCCGCCGATCACCTTGGGGATATTCCGCGTTGTATATTTCTTGTTGCCTGGATCGACGCGCTCGGGAGAATAGGCGAGGAAAAAATCCTTTCCCACTTCCATACCCGATCTTTCCAAGATCGGCAGGACTAATTCGCGGGTTGTGCCGGGATAAGTGGTGCTCTCGAGGATTATCAGCTGTTCGGGTCGCAAGTGGTTACGAATCGCCTCAAAAGCAGCGATGACATACGAAAGATCGGGGTCTTTGGTCTTCCGCAGTGGGGTCGGAACACATACACTCAGCGCATCAAGGTTTTCGACAGCAGCAAGGGACTGAGTGGCGGTGAGCCTTTCAGCGGCCACTAATGGGAAAAGCGTCTCACTGGTCACATCCGGGATGTGAGAGAAGCCGGCATTGATCGAATCGACCTTTCGGCTATCGAGGTCGATCCCGGTGGCGTGAAAGCCGGCTCGCGCCATTTCGGTCGCGAGAGGCAAACCGACGTACCCTAATCCGATGACACCAAGTCGCGCCGAGCGATTGCCGATCTTGTATTCCAATGCTCGTCCTGCCTGATGAATTTGTAACGTCATAGTTTCGGCAATCTGCATGGCTAGCCCTCCTCGATCTTTCGAAACAATTTCGTTTTTTCTCTGCAAATGACCTGACATTTTCAAAACGTTCTTGGATCTTCAGGTTTTCGTGTGATGAACCGGGCCAACGCTATTTCACTGCAAGGACTCGGAGATTGCACCGCGGAGGCGCGGAGGGCGCGGAGTAAAGACTTTTTTGAATGAAGAACCCCGCCGCAAGCAGCGGGGTATCGAAGAAAACGCACTTCGAGCGAAATTGTAGTGTGGGTGGAGGCGCAAAGCACCGATACCCACCGGGGGGGAACGATGGGTATCGCTAACGCTCAACCCATCCTACACCGGAATCGCGGCGCAGCAAGCTGCGGGGAATTAACCCGTAGCGATTAAAAAATACTCCAAACGCTGCGAACTCTTGCCCTGTGGAATACCGGGCTGCAATTCCACAGGGCGAGTATCTCTGTGGTGAAAAGGAATTCGGATATCTCCCCGCGGATCAGCCCCAGGCTGATCAGCCACAATTTTCAAGGCTGAGGCGCGTCCCTCGACGGGCTCGGGGCGTGGTGAGCCAGCCGAACCACAAGGTCACTGAGAAAGTCGAATGGTTTTTTCCGGCTGACTAAGTCAAGACTGATTTCCGAAAAGCAAAGGGCATTAACAAAAACACGGGCACCATCATCAGATTGCAATTCGAGGTTCCCGGCAAAAGACAAGTTTTCCAGACGATATCGAGGTTTCTCAAGCTGAAAAAGAAACCTCGAGCTCGACCCTCGACCAGGCAATAATCGATAAGGCGGTAAAGGATTTTCAAGTTAACCCTGCCGAATGATCGCCCGCGCAAGGAGAGTTCCCGAAGAACTTCCGGCTCAATGTTAATAAGTTTATATTGATGCAGATAACTCGGCAGGAGATAAACGTAAGCCGAGGCTACGGAGCCGTCCATCCAGTTCAATATTTTGTCCCAATCAATCCTCGCTTTGCTATTTTTGAGTAGGTAAATCACGTCCAACATTGCGACCATTCCGCTTATAAAATCAAAACTGGTAGCCCAGTGACAAGCTATATAAACAATTTGAAGCTCCTCGCTCAGGCGGTTTACCTTCCTTCCCGCAAATAGCGACGGACGAATTTCACTTCTGAGATTTTCAAGGCTGAAAGCCTTATCTGAACCCAATCTGCTTCTCGGGGGAACCAGCCCGCGATGCACTTCTAACCAGAGATGTCTTTTAGGGTGAAAATATGGCGCCCCATGATGATGGGTTGCATAAAGATCCCTGCGACTATGAGACGGCTGGAAATAACCAAGTTTGGAAAGGATCTTGTTTACAACCGGTACGTCGTTCTCTTCAACCAAGAAGTCGATGTCGCGCATGAGTCTAAGATGCGGCTTGGGGTAATACTGATCACAAATGGATATTCCCTTAAGCAGGGTCAACGGTGGGACATACCCTTCGCACACGTCGATGATCTCTTCTATAGCATCGATCATCTCTGCGCTGATCATTCTCGCCGTTAGGTCCGGAGCCTTTAACTGACTCCCGAGAGTTGACCTCTGTGCGTCTGGGTCGCCCTTTGTTATATGCACAAGCAGAGGGCCCAGCCCCGCTTCCACGGCACGCCAAATTTGGGCCTCGGTGCAACTGGCCAGCGGAAAATTTTCCCGATCCCGTGACGCAGCCTCGAGTAGTGAAATCAGGGGCGGCTTCGGTTTTCGGAGCGGTGGTATTCCCTCAACCCACAATTCTGTGGAGCCCCCCGGCAAGCCCCGGGCACCACCTTCGACCCCTCGATTTTCAGGCGGAATCCCGAGTGAGTGGCCCTCGGCCACGGCCGGGGGCCGAGTCAAGGGGTCAAATTCGGGAAATATCAAGGAAGACATAAATTGGAGTTTACACAGGTTGTCTTTCGGCTCTAATGTTGTTGGCTAGCACAACTTTTTCAAGAGTAACCTTTAGAAGAACACAGGTCGCCCAGTTTCGGATGACCCGGAGTTATCTGACTGCTCCAAGAAGGCCCATTGAGCACCACTCATTCGGAGTGATCGCTTTATGCTTCAAATGGTTCCTGTGAGAGCGTTTTTAATCATGGAACAACTTTCCGGGAGACCAGCGGTCAGGATTTCGAAACAGGGTGTCCGCTTAACGATTTCAACGGCTGGCGCGAGACCGTTTTCGGAGTGAACCGCCGGATTTAACGCATGAAAGAGCAAGCGAGCCGCGGCCTCGGCTTTACCCACGATTCGAAACGAGGGCGTTGAAGCTTCCGGAACGTGACGGATAAAACAAATAGCCCCAACCGGAGTCGGCTTCTCGCTCACCCCGTGCGGAAAGGCTTTGGCAGGAATACACGACATCCAAGATGTTTGAATTTTACAGTTTGAAAGTTGAGCTCCTGGGGGCTGACGCCGCAGCCAGATTGCACGGGGGTAGGGATGCACGTATAAACTCTTTGGATCCACCGGAGCAAGTTCGTCGCTTGAGTAACGGAACCCCTCGTGCAACAAGGCCAAAGTGGTAGTTGATTTTCCACTTTTTGATCGCCCGACGAGCAGGCACCCCTTGCCATCTAATTCCAGCACGGCGCTGTGAACGAAATAAAGATCGCGTCGCCGCTTCTGTAATTGAATAATCAACTCTCGATCGAACAAATAAAGAAATTCACCCTCATTCTTAGCTGCGAGCCGTTTCCCCTCACATGTTGCAATCAACAGACCGTTGGATTCTTTATCTTTGGCGATCGTATAATTTATTCCTCCCGGTTGCGGATTCACTTGCATTTGGTCGTAATTCGCTAGCAGAAGTGTCCTAGCGTCATTGTCTTTCGAGTGTACTTTGACAAGCTCATCGCACACCCGAAGGGAGAGCACGTCGGAAACGCTACCCATGCTTATTGTACGTCTGGTTTAAGAAGGATCGCTCGGATAAGGCAGGTGTCGACTATCTAGGTGTGCCGTCGCGGACTGACATGGCCCTTTGCAATTAGATTCTCTACGGCAGTTCACTTTTAGGATACCGTAGGATCTCCATTCTTGGCGCTTATTTTCCCCCATTAGGACTCCAGCTGCTGCTTGCGCTCGCGGCGCCGGAACCGCTCTTCGCGAAGGCAGGCACAGCAGTCAAAGTCAAAATCACTGGGGCCACATAGACCGCCTTTTTGATAATTTCTCTGCGCGTGATCTTAGTCATGACAAGACCCCGTAATGTTAGTTTGAGACTGAATCGTCGCTGTTTGCGAAAGCCACCGCCCGTAGTTTTTATTATTACCTAGAGTGATAGTCAAACTGTTCGGCCATGCACGTCGTAAAAGACCTTCCCTTCGACCAACAAATTCTGCAGTTTGCCGCGGCGGTGCGTTCCTCCGTGGGCTGGCTTTACGCTGGGGCAGGCTGCCCCCCTGACCCAACTTGTGCAAAGGCGGGCACTGCAACGAGAGTAAGGATGAGTGGCACAACGTAAGCGGCTTTCTTGATAATTTCTCTTCTCGTGGGCTTTTCTTCCGACATAATTCACCCCCTTTCATGTTTGTTAGCCGCATTAAAAAAAAGACTGTCATCTGAGGCCACAGTCAATCAAATAAATTTTATGCATCCAATACGCCTTCTACCGCATCTTTAATAACTGTACAAGTTCTCGACAAATCTCCAGAATACAGCTCGAAGCAAGCCACGTTTTGGGTAATCGAAAGAGCAGCGTCAAGACCGTCGGCGGGGTGGGCCAGCGGATTGAGAGCATTGGTGTACAGGCGAGCCCCGGCCTTCGCCTTGCTGATCGGCAACAACACTGAATCGCGGCCCTCGGGGGAATACGAAAGGAAAAAGAGAGCCGCTAATGGCGCCGAAGCTTTCCCTAGCTTACCGGGGATTGAATCGATCGGCACATGAATGGTCGAAGACGTATAAAGCGTCGCACTGGGTAGCGGAAACCAAGGTGGTGGTCGACGCTTCAGACAGAGGGCGTGAGGACAAGCATGAACCTCCATAGTCCTCAAATCCACCGGACCCAGTTCATCGCTTAAGTACCGGAATCCCCGTTGCAACAACGCCCAGGCAGTCATCGATTTGCCGCTTCCGGACGGCCCGGTCAATATGAAGGCACTGCCTCCAAACTGCACTACAGCGCCGTGGAGGAAATAGAGATCGGCCCGAAGTTTTTGCAGCTCGACAGTCAGATCTTTCTCAAACAAATAGAGAAATTCGCTGTCATCCGAAGCCTCAAGCGGTTCTTGTCTCTCTCTTTGGATGAAAAAGGCAGAGGCGCCTTTCCGCCGGCCAACTACGTACTTCAGTTGTGCCATTTTCTTACCGTCCGCCATGAAACCGTAATTGTTTCTCAGTAATTTCCACGTATCGAAATCTTCGCATTGAATCTCTACGGCGCAACCAAACAGCGAAAGACAAAATGCGGTGTTCAAAATAGCACTGCCTGCTGGGGAAGATTCCAATAACACGATTGACCTACTCCATAGATACTAACCAGGCAATTGTTTCACAAAACGAGTTTAGGAAATTTATCGCGCCAAGCAACCAGCGAAACAAATCCCAAATCCGAATATCGAAATCCGAAACAAACACAGGGACAAATAAATCTCAAATCGGGAAAATCCAAAACACCGAATCTGATTCGGGATTGTTTAGAATTTGTAGTGTTTCCATCATTTGAATTTGTTTCGCGCTTCGAGATTCGGATTTCGTGCTTTCAATTTTGGTCATTTGGAATTGTTTCTAATTTCGGTCCGCGGGGCCGCTTTCGTGCTTCGAATTTATTGTTCTTGGCGCCTTGGCGCCTTTGCGAGAGATATTCCGAGACCTTATCAGCGCCAAAATAATCACCTCAGGAATCTAAGAGCTTCAGGCTTCTTAGTTGCTTAACGATCCCAGTAACATCTTTCGTTGCAACTCCGGAATCAACATTAAAGGTCTCGCTGAAGTTTACAACAATTTCCTCGATAGACATTTTACCGTCACATAGCTCCCAAATATGACTTGCCGTTTGATTGAACTGATGGATGAGGCCGTTTCGTCGATCCAGCGCTACCGTTTCACCGTCCAGCTGCCGAACATTCAGATCTGATCTGCGCTTGGGAATATAATCCTCACGTATAGATGAATCGACATTGCTATTGCTCTTGGGCAGTGAATCTCCTGCCTTCTCCTCGTTCTCTTGCATATGTCGCTCCTTCCAATATTTTCCAACAGATCTTTGGTGGCGGCTTCAAGCCACCGTAACCGACTTCGCTAGGGAACGCGGCCGGTCCACGTTTCTGCCAAGAGCAACGGCTGTCTCGAAAAAGAAAGACTTTCTCCTGTTTCTCCTAACATTGGCGCCCTCTTCGATGTTACTCATCCTTCGAGATCCCTCAGGATGACCCTGAGCAATGTCGAAGAGGTCAGGATGGTGAGGTTCTCGAACCACGCCTTTGCGCGAGTCGCAGTTTTTCCGATCCTGTTTTCATCGCACCAACATTTCAAATATCTTTCGCTAAGGTTTGATATTGAGGCCGAGATTTGCCGAAGGCAGGAAAGGAGAGATAACCTAATCCTGTAACGCCCGATCTCGCGGAGTGATCCCGGATCGTCCTTATCTAACTCAAGGCCACTTTCTTTATGATCCATTATTGGGTCGAACTGGGCGATCAGTTCTATGGCTAGCCCTCCTCGATCTTGCGATACACTCTTGTAATTTGTTTGGAGCTATGAATTGAGCGAAAGCGCTAGAGGTAAGAGCGGTAATTTTTTATAGAACCACTTCTAGTGTCGTGGCTCAGAAATTCGCGCGGGCGCGAGCCGGAATCCAAGCAGGAAAGAGCACAGACAACTTTTTTCTACAGCCGTTTAGCTCTACTTTTCCAGGACATCGAACATCCAAAAAAGTAGCCTGTCCCCCTCTCTGGATTCCCACCATTCCTGCCCTCATTTGGCCGGACAAGAGGTATGAAAGCGTACGTAATGACCAGTCGAATGGGTCGTATCATGTAATAAAGGAAGGAGAGAGCTAAAGGCAGCGACACGACATCGTGATCTTTTGAGTTGGGGACCATTGCGACTTTTAACTGATGCAAGAAATAGATGAACTGGTCTTGAATCCGTTCGTTTGACCTGAGGACTAGGACTGTCCTTCGGAAGCGCGACAACATGTAAACTTTCTCGTCAGAAAAAAGTTGCCTAGTCACGAAACGACTAAGTCGTTTCACTCCTGGATAAGAGTCGGCCGCTTCCAGAACTTGGTGCGGCAGGTTCACCCCGAGAAGATCCCTTACTAGCAGCAAAGCGAGAAGCACGCGCCTAAAGCTCCCAACCTTGTGAGCCTCTTCCAGAGTTGGTTTCCAATCTATCTCAGGGCGTGAGCGAATTAGCTCGGCGATGTCACAAATCCAGATCAATCGCTCCCAACCATGCTTAGATCCGTGTATGCACAGAACGAGAATCAGATCCTGCGGCGGGAGGGCGGGGATCTGTTTCCCAGCAAAAGACCGCAATTCTAGCCGTTCCCATAACGCTTCAGCATCTAGCGGAAAAGAGTGGTGCGGTGGTGCGATCGCCCAATGAAGATCCACGCTGTACATCTCAGACTTCGGCAGAAAAACAAGCGCGTGGTGGGATCGAAGATGGGATGTTTCTTGCGCCTGAGTCATCGCGCGCCAGGGTCGGTATCCCTCGGAAATGAGCAGATCCTTGGCTGTCAGAATGTCCTTCTTACGTACCAGAATGTCCAAATCACGGCATTGCCGAAGCGAGAGATTTTTGTACGCAGAGACCGACAGCACCGGTCCTTTGAAAGGGATAGCGCTGATTCCGTGGGTGTCGAGCAGGCGCAGTAGCTTCAGCAGTTCACTACTCAAGAAGAGATTCCGCTGGGCGTTCGCATAAAAAAGTTCTCGGAGTTGATGCATCGTTACCGTTGGAACAGCTTCTGAGCAAAAAGAATGAAGACCCAGGTACAGCATCGGCATAACCCCATGCTCAAGCGCCGTTCGGATTACATACTGCCAATCAATGCCTTCTCCGGCTAGGTTTCTTAAATCGTTTCCGTGTATTGGGTCGATGTAGCTCCGCGCGCATTGGAGAAGTAGCTCGGTTTCACGCCGTAGCGGCGGTATGTTATTGGGAGTCACGGGAAAGGTCCTTTAGCAGGATGCTGGCATGCTCATGGAGGACTGATAGCGATGCCGGCCTTCCAAAGCGGTAGACGCGCGTATTTTGAACAAGGTGGGCGCACTGTCTGAAGTGCGTTGCAATACCGGTGGCGTGAAGCAGTTGGCTCCCGAAACGCGCCGCATACGAGTGACGTATCAGCTCCACGAAGGCTTCTTGCGATGATAGGGATTGAATCTGCAGATTTCGTCCTGCCGCCAGCACGTAAATGTGTTTAAGGGGTGCCGGGTTACGAGCAAATCCGGAGACCAGGTGGAAGCCTCGTTTGTGTAAGTCTGGATGGAGGACCGGCAGTGTCTCTGGCGTCGCTCCCAATGCAAGGAGCGAATCCGGCCACAGTTTAAACTGGGGAAACGCGGGCACCACCATGGGGCAGGCTGAGTCCATCTGAATAGTTGTGATATCATCAGCCAGCATGTCGTGCCCCCGGAGATGCAGAGCCGCGGCTATTGTTGACTTACCCCAGCCCTGCCCGCCTAGAAACACAACAGCCTTCCCGCCGACTGAAACTGCGCTGGCATGGAGTATCAACTGTCGCCGCTGATGAAGTATGAGGGCCAGCACCGGACCGAGGAGGCAAAGGCGAAGAGCCCGCTTATCGGTGCCTGGGATCGAGTCGACAACGACCTCGTGCCCTCCCCTCACCATGAACGTCCCTACACCTTCAAAGGAATAACATGCCCCCTCTGAGCTCACCCCGAACCTGCGTCCTTTGTCGACGGGCTCTAGCGCCACGCCGTTCACCCTCCCAGGGCGGACAACGATGTCGGCCGTCTTTTCTTTGCAAACAAGCTCCGGCAAGGGGAGAAAGGAGTGAATGCCTAAACCGTAGGCGGTGTAGGAAAACAAGTCTTCTTACGTCCTATGAATTGTTTATGCCAGGTGCGTGTGAGAGATCGTTCCGGCCGAAATGACACTGGGGAGAGCGGTATCGTCCTGCACTTGGGCAAACCAGGAACAGGCGTAGAGTTCGCCTCGGGCCAACAGCTCGTCATGAGTACCCGATTCCACAATCCGGCCCGCATTCATGACATGAATGACATCGGCATGTCTCGCTGTGGTAAACCGATGGGTAATGATAATCACCGTTCGGCCCCGGACGACGGTACGGAATCGCGCCAGCCACTCAGCTTCTGCCCAGGAATCCATCGAGCTGGTCGGTTCATCGAGAACGACGATCGGCGCTCGCCGGAGAAAAGTTCGCGCCAGGGCAATCCGTTGCCACTCGCCCCCGCTTAGCTCGGTGCCGTTGCAAAACGATTTCCCGAGCAACGTATTGTAACCCCGAGGCAGGCGGGCAATGACCTCATGTGCCCCAGCGCCTCGGGCAGCAGACTCAATTTCCGCTAAACTTGGTTCTTCCGACAAGTCTCCCAGCGCGATATTTTCACCCGCTGTCGCGTGGTAGGCGACCGGAGATTGAAATAGTACTGAGATTTTACGGCGAAGTTCTTCCGGCGACAGGTTGCGAATGTCAATTCCATCCACCTCAACAGAGCCCATCCCAGGGTCATAAAAACGGCAAAGGAGCTTTAAGAGTGTACTTTTACCCGCACCGTTTGAGCCAACAACCGCGACAATTTGACCAGCGGGGATGGTCAAATTAAAGTTTTGCAAGGCAGCCCTTTCGCTCCCAGGATAGCAAAAAGTAACCTGTCTAAAGCCGATATCCTGTTTGAGGTTAATTGGGGTTGCGATTGGATTCGCCGGAGCGGCAATCTTTGCCTCTAGTTCCAAAAACTCAAAGAGCTTGCGAAGAAAAAGACTATTGCCGTAAATTTGCCCGACGGTCCCCAAAAGGGATCGCATCAAACCTTGCCCCCAATAGAAAGCTTGGAAGAAGAGCGCCAAATCACCTAAACTCACTAGCCCCCGCAAAGCTTGCCAGGCCATCCAGGTCATTGCGACCCCCGATGTCATCATGGCTATTATGCTCGCGCGGAGCCGGGCTAATGTCTGATCTCTAGCCAAACGCAGATGCTCAACCCGCAGCCGCCCTCGCCATGCTTGATAGGCTGATTGAAAATGCGAGCCAAAGCCAAAAAGTCGTAGCTCCGCAGCCACTGTGCTGTGACAGAGCATCGTATCATAGTAGTGAACCCAGCGTCTTTCGACTGTGGTTTTCTCCCACCAACCGTGGTGACGATGATTCAAGCGAAACGATACATAGAAGGCCGGCAACGTGCTTATCACCAAGACAAACGGTAGCCATAAACCATAGGAAAGCAGTAAAGTAGCCATGGTCAAGAGCGTGATACTATTCTGCAAGAGGCTGCCGATGTTTTCCAGCAACGCCAGCGGGCGACTACCGGCATCGCTCTGAACTTGGTGCAAGCGATCATAGTAGTCCGGCGATTCATAGAAATTTAGATCAACGGTCGTAGACTTTTTGTGAATAAGAGACTTGATGTAGTCTTGAATAAACTCTGCTTGGGTGATGCGCACCCACTCGCTCGCACCGCGAAGAAGCTCCAAGATCAATGTCACTCCAGCGACTAGACATGCTGGTAGTAAAAGGGGCTGAATAGACTTCCACGAACCACCAGCGCCAATGGCTGACGCCAGTCTATCCACCAATAAAGCGGTTAGGTATACCGCGACTCCCGGGAGAACACCCTGAACAATCAACAGCATGGCCCAGGCCAGCAGCCAGCCTCCGGCGGCCTCCCATATCAGGGAAAGGGTCTTGGACAAACAGGTGATTTGAAAAACAAAATCACGGACCTTTGCCATCAAAATTTTGAGTTCTCCCCACAGGCTAGTTTTTGAACCACCCTCATCTCGTTTCGCGCAGACGCAATACCAACCGCATGACCCTCACCAAGTGCAGAATAAAATTTTAGTCTAAACCCACCTTCATGTAGTTCAGTTTCAATTTCCTCTTTAGTGAAAAAGTGCACACTCATAAAATGAAACAAGTCGTCTCCAGCTTCCAAAGGATTTCCCCTCCTAAGAATGCGCCTCAGGATATTTCCAATGGTTGCAATAACCTTGAAACGAGTTTCAGCACCGGAGCGATGGAAGAAAGAAAGCAGTATGGGACAATTTTCCCGCGTTCGAGTTCGCAGTGTCTGAACGAACCGTATTCTTGGTTGTCTTCCTTGAATGTGCATATAAACGCCCCAACCAACGATTACACCGTCATATGTTCTCGCAGAATCCGGGCATTGATCTTCGGGGATATACTGAAGATCTGGAAGGAAACCTTCCTTTTTGAGCAACGCGTTCGCACATTCCACTAATCCGGGATTACAATCAAAACCATCAACAGCACAACCCAGCCTGCGCAGTGCAAGGACCTCCCTACCTCCGCCAACTCCGGCAACTAATAAGGATTTGGCTTGCTGAAAATATTCATTGATCACTTTTCTTTCCCAATCTCGTAGACCTCGTTGGTTGTAATCTTCGTCATGGTAACTTTTAGAATTGTCATAGTATATCTTGTTGACCAAATAGAGATATTCCCTTCTCAAAAGTCCCAGACAAAAGCCGGCAAGCAGTGCATTGAAAAATGCAAATTGCCTCATCAAAAGGCGGTAGGAGAATAAGTAAATTCTTATACCAAGAGGATAAACTTGGCTGTTCATCAAAAAACCCGGGCTGAAATAGTCGGGAACAGAAGGTTAAAAATGCCGCAGGATTGGCCTGGGGGAGAACAATTCTTAGCGTTCAGGGAGAGTGGTTGCGATGACCCCGATACGTTTCAACATTTATCGAACAGTAGATGGCGAATGCCCGTGGGAAGCGCAAAACAACGCGCGGTGCACCGTGTAAGGCGAACGCGGAGGCTTGGCAATATTTCGCAGGAATCTAATTCAAATTGGCGGATCGGGGCTAACTCATGCTCATTGCCACAAACGCGTCCTCGGCGCCAGGGACCTTGCCCGGGGGTAGCCCCTGCCCCTCGCTACCCTTAAACATATCGGTAAAATTCGTTTGTTTCGGACCGTTACGGGTAATTTGCTCCAAATTGCCGTAGAAAGACAATTTCGCTGGCACATAAACTTTCTTATTATTATCATTTAACAACATGAGGTCCTCTCCTGTAGGGCGATTCAACCGCTATCACTGCTAACTAATTAAGTCCTTGTTTGCTTGAGCCACAATGCCAGGATTATGGCCGGCCAGACGCGATTTCCATCACGGCGATCATATGCCTCGCGGAGAGCATTCTTGTCAATATAATTTTCAATGCCCTGGTCGTTGTTCTTCAGCAGAACCTCCTCCAAACGCTCACGCTCAAAATCCAGCAGGCTACGAATAAAGTTCGGCCCCAAGTTTGACTTACCAACCCGCCATCGAATTTCATCGGGAAGAATATCTTTCATAGCTTGACGCATGACCCACCGGGGCCAGCCCTGGTGAAGCTTTTGATCGGGCGGCAAAGCTAAGCAAAATTCAACCAGTCGCCTGTCCCAGAAGGGGTGACGCTTCTCAATACCAAATGCCGCCGCAGCCTTGTTGTCCTCCTCCGCAATACACGAAGTAATACCACCGGTTAAACCTAACCAGTGCGCCTCACGGAGCGTGTTGACGGGTGTATACCGCGCTGATGCAGCGCTGGCACGCTCAGCAAGTCCGGTGCGTTGTGCAAAACTGGGGTTGACGAGGGATCCGTTGTTTTGCCTGTTCAAGTGTCGTCCACGCAGTATACGCCAGGCCGATCTTACCGGCTCTGGGGCAAGCGGCTTAAGACCTTGATTTACGAAGAGCTCCCGGCAAGAGAGATCGAAATGTTTAGAGATACCTTTGGCACCTCTAACAAACGCGCCCCACTGTCCTGCACGAGCAAGCGCGGTTAAATGTGTAAAGCCATACTTCCTAACCCAATACATGGGCGACGAGGCGTAATGCTTAAAGTGTTGGTAGAGTGAATTGGATTCGCTACAAAACGCCGCCCATTTCTCTGCACGCGCAAGTTCAATCAAATAACCATCTCCGTGTGACACCACCGTATCACCGTCCTCACCGTCCAGCATGACGCGGACACCCTGTCGCTGGGCGGCACCATAGGTGGCTGTTAAGAGAGACATGTTGCGAATAAACATCGGTTGATCCTGGTGCCATAGGACGCGGTCTATATCAGTCAGGGCGCTCAGCCGATCTGGATGCACAAAGTGGGGTTCGACTCCACCCCGACCAAGGACCAGATTCATGAACGGACGCTCATCGCACTGAGGGACCTCATCAAAAACGGCAGAGAAGGTAAGTAAGGGCGGATGGTTATTTCCCACGCCAAATTTCTGTGCGATACCAACAATGGAGGACGAGTCAAGGCCGCCACTCAATGCAAAGCCCACTGGAAAGGCACTCCGTAAACGAGCCTTTACCGCCTCTTTGAATATTTCAAGAAATGCTTCTCCATATTCTTCATTAGAATTAAAACGTAGATCCCGCCCCGGGTCGAGAGACCAATACTCCGTTAGCTTTGTTCCTTGACAGGCAACAGTTAAAGTATGAGCCGGCGGAAGTCTGAAAATTTTCTGATAAAAAGTAATGACCTTATCTTCCGGCATTGATGCCAAATAGTCCGCGATTCTCACCTCATTAAGTTGGCGGGGCACCTCAGGAAGGGAGAAAAGCGCCTTGATTTCGGAAGCAAAACTAAAGAAACGGTTAGGCTGCTCGTGGTAATAAAAGGGTTTGATCCCGAAGGGGTCCCTGGCGCAGAACAGCACCTGTTTTTTCCTATCCCATATAACAAAGGCAAAATCGCCCAGCAGCTCTTTTGGACAAGCGTCGCCCCACTTTTCATAGGCAGCCATAATCAATTGGCTATCGGTAATTTCATCAGCCGGGCGATTTTGGAGTCTCAAAGTTGTTATAAGTTCAGCTCGGTTGTCAATGCGGGCATCGGCAGTGATAATGATGTCACCGCTTCGGCTCACAAGCGGCTGTTTCTCCTGAAGAGATTCGGGCGTAGTCCAAAGCATCCGGTGGCCGAGACCGATTAAACCTTCGTTCCATATCCCTGCTCCGTCGGGTCCTCGGTGCGCAAGGCTGTCCAGCATCCGGCTCACGTCACCGGTGTTAACAGGCCTACCGTCGGTGTTGTATAAGCCAACGATGGCACTCACCGGAGCTCCCATTGCACGGGCGGCAACGGCGTATAAAGTAAAAGATCTCGCGAATCTCCAATCACTATCCGCCCTCGGCTCTCAACCCAAGCATGGGCTTTCAAATTCCCGGCTTCGTCTTTGGTAACTCCAATGCGGAGAACGGCTGGTTCACCCTGCTGAGCAACCAATAACTGTCCAACCACCGCTTGAGTCAGGCAGGTAGTCGCAGGAACAAACCGGGTCGCCACCGCCAATGCCCAAACGATCTTTGCTACGTTTGCCGATTCCCCTTCGGAGAAAATATGTCGCGCTGACGTCAACTTCTCCAGAAGGCGACGCAATGTATGGAACGGAAGCAGCTTTAATCCCAACCAACAAGCCCAGAGCAACAACAGCGATTTTAACAAGAGACGCCGCTCGTGAGAGCGGAGGAGGAGAAATTTATACAAACTCTTCATTTTTGGACTTCTATCAGCTCCTTTGTAGCCATTTCCTCAAACAGTGACGAAAGGTCACGCTCGAGCTGATCAGGAGTAACTTCGTATTCGCCCAAAACGATTTCAAATAGCTCGCCGACTGTTCTTGGCTCTTGGATAAGATTCCAAATCCGGGCTCCTAGCTCATTGAGACCGAAATATTCCCCTGAGCTGACGTTAAGAATTACGGCCTCTCCAGCCAAATCGCAGGAAACCTGCTTTTTGGTTGCGTTGATGATCGAACTTAGCGAGAGCTTCATTCTACCTACTCACGTTTTCCTAACCTCGCCGGATTAAGAAACAGTCACCGACTTGGCGATAGAACGGGGCCGGTCCACGTTTCTGCCAAGAGGGACGGCTGTCTCGAAAAAGAAAGACTCTCTCCTATTTCTCCTAACCTTGGCGCCCCCTTCGACTTCGCTCAGGGCATGCTTTGCGCCGTTCGGCTGAGCTCACGGCCGAAGTCTTTGCGCGAGTCACAGTCTTATCCGATCCTGTTAGGCGCTTACCTAGGAAATGTTGAACAGAATGACTCCAGGAAAATCTATCCCGCCAAGACGCCAAGGCGCAAAGTTAAGAATATTTTCCGAATTCTTTGAACTTCGCGTCTTTGCGCCTTTGCGGGAGACATGGTTTTTCCGATCTCTTCTTCGTTTCCGAATTTCAAACACTCTTGGTTAAATTTCCTCAAAGAAGCAACTTTCTAGACATTTGAGGCGCTGATCGTAGGATTCCGGATATAAGAACCACTCGGCCGCTGCGATGCTCGAAAGGAGCGAATTCCCGTCCTGGGGCGTGAAAGCAAATCCGACAACCTCGTTCCCGTCTTTGACGGCGATCGTCTGAATTGGGACTACTGTCTGATTTAGAATTCGTCCAAAAAGGCCATGATCCCTACCAAAGGAAAAAACAAGGCTAGTAAGCTTCTTTTGGGTCAGCCCCACCCGCGGGTTGGCTCTAAGCCGCTGGATAACGTCATCCAACATCACCGATCTCTTGAGGCGCAAGTTGAAATGGATCACATGCATGTATTGTGTGTTTAATTTCACTGCAGAGGAATAGATATTGAGGTCCAGCCCCAAGGTCTTGAAGAGATAATAGGCATCTCGCGCTTGGTGGGTGCCAAATAGGACGTCCTCGTGTTTCCCTACCTCAGGTGACGGCAGAAACTCTCCCTCCTGACTTAAATCATTGGCACGACGCATGCAGACAAAGTGCCCCTTTTCGAGATTGTTCTCTTTCTCCGGACCAAGCCCGATCGCGTCTACCAAGACTGCCAAATTATGTGTGTTGCAGCTTACCACTTGAATAAAGCGGTCAACCCCAGGTCGTAGCGCCGCGTCGTTAATCCCTCGAGCATACATCTTGCCAAAGCCAAACTCGCTTCCCTGAGCGATGAAGCCATGAGCGTTTTGCCCGTATTGCAGATACATGCGCTCTTTATTTTCACTCCCAACTGGCGTGCAATCGATAACCACTGAGGCGCGATTGATCGCGTCCAAACTTTCATATTGAGGCGTCATTCCCATCGCGGTAAATTTTTCCCGAACCTTTTCATCAACGGCAAGCCTGGCTCCCTTCCCTTCAAGGGAGAGTACCTTAGAACGGTCCGTCAACAGAGGCGTCCGTTTATGAAAGGTCACTTCATCAATGCCCAGGTCTTTGCTGAAGGCAGCGAGCAATCCGATCAGCGGCTCGCCGATGGTGCCGGTGCCGACGACGTGGACAATGCGCTTGTTATTCTTCATTTGCGTCATTAATCCTTTTCAAAAAGATCCATGACCGTCACGTTTCTATTTGGGTTTTCACATTTCCCTGTGGCCAGCTTGGAGGCCGGCTGCCTGGCGGCCTGCCTGTCGATCGGCAGACAGGCGGGCAGACCAAGACGCTAAGTGACGGACCACGATCCGTCATCCCGAGCGAATGCGAGGGATCTGAGAAGAAGATTTCTCGCCTTGCTCGAAACAAGGATTTCTCCCGGAGTTTACCCTGAGCCCGCCGAAGGGGTCGAAATGACACCTTTGCGCCTTTGCGTCTTTGCGGGAGATATTCCGAGACCGACCGGTGCGCGAAGCGCACCTTCCGCTAGTTTGGCCGTTGACGGTCGAAAGTAGACGATTTGCCCGCTGTTTTAGATCATCGAACGTGAAGGGTTTGGCGATAAAATCGTCGCATCCTGCACCATAGCACCGGTCCCGATCTTTGGGCGAAGTCAGCGTCGTAGCCGCGAGAATCGGGATATTTCGGTAGTGGGGGTGTTTCTTGAGAAATCGCGCCACTTCGAACCCGTCAACTTCCCCCATCTCCATATCCAACACGATCAATGCCGGCCGGTTGATCCTAATCTTCTCCAACACCTCCCTCCCGCTGCTCGCAGGGATTGCGTCCCAACCGAGAGATTCGAAGTGAATGATAAGCCAATGTAGAATACCGCCGTGCTCCTCGGCCAACATGTTTTTTTTCGATCGCATTTCACCCTCGTTTGTGGACATGGCTCCTATGAGAGATCGGCCTACGCGTTACCTCTGACGAAGTTCAACCGACAGATCATGGAAAAGCTTACCCGACACTCGGCAAGATGTCTGGCTTAATTTGCCTTCGAGTTTTTCAGTGAGAATTATTGAGGATTGAGGAAGTGTTTCAGTGTTTTTGTAACCACTGTCCGGGCAATCGAATTTCGCCGCAAAAACTGTCTAAATTCAGGGGGCACTTCAGTCATCACGACGTGAACTCGTTATTCATCTGCAATCAGCAAGCTGCCGCCAAGCGACAATCGAGTCACCTTGCATGTGCGTTCGCGTTGAATAAGCTAGTTCTGCGTACGCAAGTTCCTTCAAATGCGCTCTATTCCCGTGAAGGAATATTCCGCACCATTCCTGGATTTCCTCACCATTATCTAACTGGGATCGAAATGCCAAGCGCTTAGATAACCTGCGACAAGACCGTTACAAAGGGGCCGAGATTGTTCGATTGTTCTATGTGATACTTGGGATCGGAAGAATACAAACACCGACAAAAGCTGACGACTTGAGTAACCGTGCAAACCTTTTGCTCTGGCATGGCCATTGCACGCGTTCAGCAGTAATCTCTGACAGCTTAGACAATGGCGATTATCGCTTGAGATCCCCTCTCTGATACGGGGTTTCGGGCAATAGGAGTAACATTCCATGCCCCAGATACCATTTTTGTTTCTGCCTTTGCGATCCCGTAAGTTATGGTACCTTCCCGGAGTCAAAAGTTTCTTCGCACTCCTAGTTTTCCTGAGCTCCATTGTCCCCGGTGTGACCATCGGAGCTACTAGTACAGACTTGTTGGATTTTACCGCTCTACACAAGAGCTATCTGACCCAATATAGCTCAGTGCTTGAGAGGGAATCTCTGGTGGGCGACTCATCGGAGTATTATTACACCAGTTACTATCTCATGGGGATGCTTTCAGCCGTTGAAGCCAGTCAAGACGAGGCCTTACTGAAGACGACCATGCATTACCTGGATAACATGCTGAGTAAGGCAAAAGATTTAAACGGCGACGGATATTTGGAGTGGGCCCCGTTGGATAGCAACGGCAGGCCGACG
>Ga0214472_10000547_pt1 | contig 45911 bp, 40 predicted proteins | sample RVTome_6_FD_207662 | JGI IMG/M metagenome (GOLD analysis project Ga0214472, IMG submission 207662) | Soil microbial communities from uranium-contaminated site in the Upper Colorado River Basin, Wyoming, United States - RVT140D175 | ecosystem: Environmental > Terrestrial > Soil > Contaminated >...
TCTGTCTTTAAGTTCTTTGCGGCTGCTTTGCCTATCTTTTGTAGTTCTTCTAGATTCATATCTGTTTATCCTTTGCCCAGTTTAGGGTAATAATAAACAGTTACACAGTTTTAGTCACAGTCTCTTAACTAATGATGGTAACGCTCCTGGTTGAATCATTATTCCCCAAGTATAACGGTTATTTTTTGCATCAAATTGATAGCAAATAATCGTAGGTGAAACACTCATAGAGATCATGGTTCCAAGCCTAAAAGCGAACGATGCTTGCGAAGCTAGAAAAAGATGTATTTTTTCCAATTTATTATGTTTAGCTCTTATGTTTGCGCAATGCTTATAAAATAGGCTTGCAATACGACTCTGTTTATCTTCACTGTTTAATGAATCTGGTCTGGCACCATGTTCCAAGTTAAACCGATATGATTTACCTCTAACTTCCACAGGAATTTGCTCATCTGAAATTTCTACTGAAAATGGCATTACAATGGCCACCTCATTTAAAATCTCATCAACAGGGTCTTGTATAGAGAGTGTTTCCCCATCGTCTAAATTATCTAAACTATGCCAACCCCTCCCTCTAGAATAATCTAATACTAGACATTCTTGCCGAGAACTTACCTTATAACCAGCTACCATTAAATAAGGTATTGATGCTAATCCACCGTATGCTAATTTAACATCACTAATGCTGCGTCCATTAAGTCTGGTATCTATTTGTTGATCTAAGTTATTGATAACATTTAATGCGCGTTCTGGTAATACAACTTCACCTTCTTGTAATTGGTGGCCTTGGTATAAATTAATAATTTCAAGTCCACCTTTGATAAATGACTTAGGTAATGCATTTTGAATTGAACTAGTGTTCATCCCTTCCATTCCATTATGTACTATTAAAATGCCCGAAAGAGTTTTACCTAAATCTCTTAATCTTAAAATACCGATACCTGTTCCAATAATTACCAACAGAATGCCAAATCCTATAACTTCATTTGAATTAAAGCTTAATGCTGCTGGAATATTTAGCCGGTCTAAATCTATTGTTATATTCCAGAGAGCACCGGACAAAATTATTGTCATTCCACCTGTTACTAATAGTGTAGCGAATGCCATGCCTATGTCTCTGGATTTATATTTCCAATATTGACGTGCTATTCCAACTATTGCATTTAACATTTTATTCATTTTTGTTTTTTAAAAGATCAAAAACATAATTGCTCTTATTATTCTTTTCAACATTACAATCAGATTTTCCTTGCCAGCAACATATCTCTTTAATACCAACGATCATAAAAAATAAACTGTTACCTTCATATTGTCCGTGCTTAAGCGCATTAGTCCAATCGCCAAAATCTACAGATGACGGCCTTGGAACCATTTCCGGGTGGGAATGCCATAAACCAAGATAAAGACAGGTTCCATTTGATTTTTTCCATTTAGAGACCGCTTTCTTATGATGACTAACTGAACGATAAAACTGACATCGTGACCTTTTGTCCCCAATAAGCGGCGTTGTAATATCATCAACTATCACATCGGGATTGTTTTCAAATTGTCTTCCTAACAAAATGCCACCTGCCTCATTTTTTCTTGAGGTATCTTGGCGATACGAAATAAATTTCCTAGTTGCTTTCTTTGATATATATAATGTTCCTTCGGAAGAAATTTTAAATAATAATCGGTCATTCAATTTTTCATTCGACACACCGGACATCCTTCAGAAATCATACTATTAATTTGTTCAGAAACATCTATATTATTACACTCAGTGTACCATGATGTTGTTTTAATATTATTTTTCTTTGCGAGCTCATCTTTTCCACACCACCATTTATATTTAATAGCACCATTAATAATATTCTTATCAGATAGAGCATCTAAAATCATTCTGGTTGTCATTTCAGAAGTCTTAATTGCATCAATTGCCCCAAATGGAATAAAAGAACCACCACAACCAGTTAAATTACGTGATACAACTTGATTTCCTGAAATAAAATTAGTCTTACTAATTAAAGTTTCAGTATTATCTTTATGATATAAACAACCAAGACAACCATTAGTAATGCCATCAGATAATACGGCATGACCACCAAGTCCCATAGGTTCTAACCAGGTCGTTGCCAAACTCGCATCATTATTACGGTTTGAATGGTACTCAATATTTAGTTTACGGCTAAAAGTTGGCTCACCTGCTGCATCAATTACTATATCCATATCATCAAACAAAGATAACCATTTAGTTACTCTTTCTTTAACTGGCTCTACTGAAATATAAGGAAATCTCGACTGTAATTGGTCAGAAAGTGCTGTTGCTTTGTTGACATTAATATACCTGCTATCAAGTATATGACGAAAAATATTATCAGCTTCATATAAATCGTAATCAATTAATATTAAATTTCGAATCCCACTCATGATTAATAATTCAGCTATTCTACTGCCTACTGATCCACAACCAATTATTGCAACCTTTTTTTCAACAAGATTTGTATTTGCACCTGCTCTTTGTAATAAATAATTCGGTGAATGTCTTAGTATGGCTAAAGGTATAACTTGATGATTATACTTTTTCTTATTTCTTAACCAATTTAAACCGTATGGAACATATAGACCAAAAAAAGACTTTCCTCCTGAAGGTCTTGGTTGCGAGGCAATGATATATAACGTATTTGGCACATCATTATTAGATATGTATTCTTCCCAAAGCGACTTATTAGCGTTAGAAAGTGCATCTATTAATTTTTCTAAATATTGAATACCAATTGTTTCCTTTGGCAATGGAGGCGGAAACTTATTTTCAAGTGGGAAATAAAAAGCTCTTACCTGGGTTTTCTTTGATTTACATTTATTAGAAAAAGCATAACCGTCGTTTAATTTCACTTCTTTGTTGTCAGAAAAAAATGCGATAGGCTCTTTTGTTTTTTTTACTTGAACATTTATTAGTTCCAACTTGTCTTTAAGATCATCAAACAGATAAGAATGCCATATTAAATCTTGTTGATTCCAATAACCTTCAAATTCATTATAAAATATTTGCTCTCGTTCACATTTTTTAATTGATAAGACCTCTGTCGCTTTTTTCAATACAAACTCAGCGACGTCAGCAGGTCTTGTGAAATCGATGTTAACTCCCTGATTATCGGTATAACATACAATACCTTTCCAACAAACGTGGGGAAGAAAACCATATCGGGCTGGCTCATCTAGGCTAATCTTAGGTAACTTCTGTGGAAAAGCATCACTCAAGCTAACTGTTAATGAGAAATCATCTATTTCATTAACAGCAACTTGAACAAAAACTATCTTATTCTTAGTTTCAACATTAGTTACATAGTCTAATTTTTTATATCTCTCAACAATCTCGTCAATCATGCAGATGTGCCGGTTGTAACAACCGGAGGAGTAGAACTTTGTTTAACTTCATCTTGTTCCGGCAAAGGAAAAACATCACCAAATTGCTTTTGCAATATTTTACATGCTTCTAATTTAGATGTTTCGTCCTTTGCTTTATTAAGAGCAGCTAGAAGTGACTGAAGTTTTTCTTGAAATACATCCATTTGATTATCAGTGAGTTTATCAAGTAAATCATTTCCAGGCGCTACAGGTAGATAGATCTCAAGACGATCAGTAATAAAATCAAATTCATCTAACATATTTTTAACTAAATTTATTAGCGATCTTAAATCGTTGTAATCGCCCATAATTTCTTTATGCGGCTTAAACCAATGATATGCTGCACATGTCAAAGCAATGCTGATTGGCGCTCCGCCATTAGTAAAATTTTTGTCTTTCCATTTTTTCAAATACCGGATAATTCGCTTAAATTGCTTTCTGTCGTCACCGGAATATGCATTATTGATTTTATATATTAACCCTTTTGGATCCTGTTCTGACCACTCTTGATTATTTTCATCAGAGTTTTCCTTCCCTATAGCAAGATAAAGACAGTTGTCATCAAAATCATCTTTAATATAAATGGCTAGATCAACATGATATTCAGGTTCGCCACTTTTATGATAAACAACAGTCACACAGGGACGTCGTATTTTGACTGTTCGAAAATTAGAATTTAATGCATTTCGTACTTTCTTTTTTAACTCAACAGGATTATTAAAATCATCTTCCGTGTTATCAAAAATTACACCGACATCAATGTCATAATCTTCATTATAGGGCTTAATACCCGTATACATTGCATAACTACCCTGATTAAAATTCTCAAACTTTAGTTGCTCTTCATCATTATTCTCAGCATTTTTCTTTAAGCCATCTTTTAAGTCTTTAATCAAAAGATCACGCTTATCCTGAAGCTTCGCTTTTTCGTCTTTATCACTTAATCGGATATTGTCATGAAACTTTTCAAAATACTTTTGTATATTTGCCATCTTTATCACCTTATATGTTTGTAAATGTTAAAAAATTGCCAAAATTAATTAACCGTTTTAACAAAATCATATTCGCTTTAATATGTGATAAATTTTCAAATTGTGCGATACATTTAGACATCGATTAACCTTTAAGGCATATGAATCCACCTTGATAATTATCAAGGTACCAAATTCAAATTTTGCCTCTTCTTAAAGTTCCAGCTTTACCGTAACCGTAACTTCAATCTTTTAATCGATGGGATAAGGAAATACTTAGACCATCAAAATGACTGATATTCTTTTTGATGTATGCCGTCGGTGGCATTTTTAGACATGTAACAAATATCAATAGTACGCAAGTATACATAATTTTTAGCACTCGTCAAATACGAGTGCTGATAATCATATAATGTAATATAAATCAATTAGTTAAGTGAGCAAGATAGCTCCTAAATTTCAATAACCCAGTCATCTATAAACGTCCTGTTTATTTGAATGATTAAGTAGGATCAGAGGAAACTTTTTCTTGCCAATTTAAAGGGGCCAGCACCATTTTCATATTTTAACTTCGATTACAACAACTCTCTCGCCGCTTGCATCGCTGCTTGCATGTCCGGCAATGCTGTAATCTCTGGAACAACTTGTAGGTAACGTACAACATTTTCTTTATCTGTTACAATCACTGCTCTTGCTAGCAAGGCAAGTGGTTCGATCAAAAGTCCGTTGCTGTTCGCAAACTCTCTCTCTTTGTAATCAGACAAGAAAGTAATGTTGTTCATCTTTGCTTCTTTAGCGAAGCGGGATTGTGCGAATGGAAGATCCATGCTCACGGTGATCAGTTCAACATCTTTATCTAGCCCATTGTTTTCTTCGGAGAGTTCGTGTGTTTGTACATCGCATGTTGGTGTATCCAGTGAAGGAACGACACTGATGATGCGTACTTTGCCGTTGGTTTCTGAAATATCGACGGGTTTTAATTCTGTTGAAGAAAGCATCGCTGGCGAAAGAGTTTGTCCGACTTTTATCGAACTTAATCCTGACAAAGGAAGTGGATTACCTTTCATTGTCACGTTATTACCCCAACCTGCTCCGACACTACCTTTGTCCACTGGCAGATCAGCCTGGACTTGATTGGATTCTCCGCTATTACATCCGCTTAATAATGCGACTATAGCTATCGTAACAATTGCATATCTCATGGCATTCCCTCGTTGTGTGATTTTGAAATTCTTTTCCAGTCTGGAGGAATCGTTCCTCGCTGTATAGTTTTGATCGTTTCGGTGTGAATTGAAATAGCAGGTTTTACTTCAATTAATTCAGCAGCAGGAATAGCTGCTTTGACATTCTCAATGGCTGATTCAACAGCCATGCTAGCTGATTCTGAATCTCGTACGAAATCCAAAGCAATACTACCCGCCTGACCGATTCCGATAAGCGCATCGTCGCAACCTGCCTCAAACAAAGCATCAAGATATTGCTCTGCATCACTTTCAGGCAAGGAAAACGTTAATGTAAATTCATAATCACTCATTTGACTCATCCTGTTTTAATTCACCATTTTCGTTATATATGCATCCATCTACAGATAATTCAAAGAAGGCTCCTAAACTTTCATGCATATCAATAGTGTATTTTTATTTAACTTCTCTTTTCTCAATCACATGAGCAATTTTTTCACCATCAAAATGATATTCGAAGTGTCTGGACTGACGACAATTGGATAATGCAGGAGGACGGAATATGGCGTAACAAATACCTGTTGTTCTAACACTGTTATATTCCAGTCCCCATGAATTCGCTTCCTTTAATTTTCTGCCTGTTTCCTGGCCTGCACTATAGTCATCTGGATCATAAACATCAGATAATGTTTCTTGTTGTCCTGCCAGAGTATGTAACTCTTTATTTAAATCCGTTAAAAACTCGCGCATGTCAATTTTAGTTGGTTCGCTGTTAAAATCTAAAAAAAACTTTGCCTGGTGATATTTTGTTTCTTCTAATGCAATTTCAAATTCTGCTGCACAATAAAAAACACCAAAGTCCGGATTAAACCGACCTCCCTGCCCTGCGACTGGTGGATGAGTAAAGGGAGCCATAATGAAACTCATTCCATCACCATATAATCGATCTTCTTCAGCGACCAATGCTATTTCACCAACTTCATTTCGAAGCCGGTCATTCGTCAAAGATTCAATCTCAAATAAAATCTCAAAATCTTCTTGAGAAGCAACTCTTGCTAAAATTTCAATAGGAGGAAAACGACTGGGGATTAAACGATAGGTTGTTGTTTCTATTTTTTTGACATCCATGTCGGTTACATTCATGACCATCCACCTCTCATGACATCAAGATATTGGCGAACATAGGCAAGGTCAACAACGTGTCCACCTAACATTCTTTGTAATGGCGTCTGCCCATTAAAGGCTGAACCATTGTTAACTGATTTTACCCAAGTATCTGAAATCCGATTCTCTGGAATAAGGATCTGTAATGCTTTCCATATACCCAATATGTAACTGGTTCTTTCTAATAAATCATTAGAAATCGTGGCAGTTTCCGGGTTCTTTTTCCAATTGTAAAAAGTGCCTTCATTACTTATCCCCAATAAAGTCTGCTGTTCTCGATTTGACAAATCCCAGGCATCAAAAATATTGAAAATTGTCCTAAGCAACGGAGCTGCCGCAGCAGTTCTTTTTTCAGCGCTTAGCTTTGTAATTGCACTCATGGCCATTTCCTTATCAACTTCTCTATACTTCAATATTATAGTAATAAATATTATTAATTCAATATTAAATAAATGTTGTTTTATTTTACTATAGACTTATTTCTTATTTAATTATATTTATCAATAAGTTATATTAAAAATGCATCATTATTTAACTCAAGTGGTAGTTACGGCTTACAACGGCTGATGTATCGAAGTGTAAATCTCAAGCCAAATCCAGACTCAAACTGATTGTCTGTTCGTCGTCTTCATTTCTGCTCTGGGTGAAATTGAATTTCCTGGCAAGGCTTTGCATTGCTTGATTATTTGACAGGGTTGTGCCAGCAGACGTTTGGTGCCGCGCTCGCGACAATACTCAATCATTGTCATTCAGAGAAATTATGTATCGAAACAAGACACGTTGAATGGGATTACAGTTATACAGATTAATTTTGAATGTTGCCTTTGATAACTCAACGATAGACTGTGGCACATCTTGTCTCAAATGTCGCCCGGTCTTCTCATCATGGTACTGGCCGGGAAGTACTATGATTTTAACTACTTCAAATTTTATTTTTGAGGAAAAGAAATCACATTACTCCCAGGAACTTTAAGAATAGGTTTTCCTGGATCAGGAATATTTTTCATATATACCCAAGATACCTGAAGATACAGGTTCAACGTGCCGTTCTTTATAAATAATTCATGGTAAATAGCACATCTGTTTTCATCCAGAGCTTCGTCGCCTAAAGCGCCTACTGTTGGTGCTCGGTCTCCGTTCCCGACTCGACTCTACCGCCTGCTTCCATGCAGGCGTCGGTCTCCGTTCCCGACTCGACTCTCGACCGCTGTTCCCGACGCGGTTCTACCTCCCCCATCCTTGGGGTCGTACCGCCTGCTTCCATGCAGGCGCCCTCCTTACAGGGAAAGGAAGAATTTTTTGATTTTTACGTAAAAATAACTGATTTTTATTGAAGAAGGTTTAAAATTAGTCGTTATATTTATATATAAATTAGATATTTTTTATAAATTATCTATAATTTATAAAAAATCTTGATTAGGTTACTGCTATGAATGAAACAAAAGAATTACAGACATCTGCACTAGATCAAACATTGGCTGGACTAGCCAGGTTTCCAGCTACTACGTTAGCTAACAAAATTAGCTCTATTACTAAGGAAGTTGTGAAACACGGTGTAACTGTGATTACCAATCATAATGCCCCTACTATGGTATTGATGTCGATTGATCGCTATGTACAGCTTGAACAAGCAGCGCGACCTAATCTTGATACCCTTACTAAAGAGTTTGACGAAATGTATGCGCGTATGCAAAAACCTGGCGTAGCCGAAAGAACAACAACTGCATTAGATCTGGATAGTCAATAATACTTTCTTTATGCCTGCGATAATTGACGTATTGGCCGGCGTTAACGGAGCAGGTAAAAGTAGCGTTATTGGTGAAGCTATCATTCGTAATGGAGGTGAATTTTATAACCCAGATAAAATGGCCAAACTAATTTTAGAGAAAAATCCAACTTCCACTCTAAGTGACGCGAATAGCATAGCTTGGGAAAAAGGACGACAAGGTATTGAAACTGCATTAACCAATGATGACTTTTTTGCCTTCGAAACAACACTCGGAGGAAACACCATAACAGAACTTCTACTCAAAGGTATTCATGAACATAATGCAGAAATTAATCTTTCTTATGTTGGATTGATTTCCGTTGAACTTCATATTGAGCGTGTAAAAAAACGAGTAGCATCAGGTGGACACGATATACCAGAAGAGAAAATAAAACAGCGCTACCAAACTAGTCGTCAAAACCTGATTAAACTTATGCCGTGCTTATCAACTTTATATATATACGACAACAGTACTGAAACAGATTCTTTGCCAAAACCTGTTAAATTACTACAGATGGAGGAGAGAAAAATTAAACACATTGTTCCACTTGAACAAATACCTAAATGGGCAAAACCTCTTTTAACAGTAGCACTAAAAATAGACTCAAAATAATAATTTCTATGAGACCTTTGCACGAAACTAACACAGCTCAGTTTTGTATAAAAACACCAGAGTTCTGTCATTCCCGCGCAGGCGGGAATCCAGTCGAATCAAATACTTAACTGGATTCCCGCCTGCGCGGGAATGACGATAGTGCGATAGTGCCAGGGTTTTGGGTTAAATAAGCACTCGTGCAAAGGTCTCTCTATATTTAGTTTATGACTTAATGTATAACCGACCAAGATATCCGAAATAACATCAATCATGAATCATTATTTGGTGTAGCAGTTTTTATCCGATCAACCCAACTCCAAACTCAAACTAACAGATTGTTCATCGTCTTCATTTCGGGTCTGGGTGAAATTAAATTTTCTGGCGAGGCTTTGCATTTCGTGATTGGTTGTCAGGGTTTGTGCTATCAGACGTTTGGTGCCGCGTTCGCGACAATATTCGATCATCATTCTGGAGATTGTGACATGTTTGCTTAATATCCCTATTTTAAACGCCCGGTGTTAAGTTCGGAAAATACCAGGGTTCAGCATGTTCGGGGATTTCCCATTTTAATGGTGATTTTGCACTTGTTTCACTTAACAACCCGTCATCTTTTAATTGTCCAAGCAATCGACGTGCAGATCGTTCTGGCATACCGGATAATTCATAAACCAATGATCGCTCCAGTTCACCTTTCACAAAGGCATTATAAAGTATCAACCCTGCTGCTTCTTTCAGTTTGCCTTTAACTCCAGAAACTCGTTCGTCATTTCTAGCCTGAATATAACTATCAATGCGTTTATGTATTTCGTTCAATTGTAATAAGTCACTGATGTAATCAATTTGGTCGATTGCGGTATCGAGCATGAAATCACAAAAATTAAGCAAATGTTTTTCGCTTAATGCTCCTCTGCCATCATGATCACCCTGTCTACTGTTATCTGCGCGTGCAAGTAATGTTTTGTATTGATCTGATGAACGCGCAAGACCACGACTTAAACACCAGACACCATAACTCTCTAGCCCAATACTTTTTAGTGCTTCATCAGTAAATAGTCGGGCGACACGACCATTTCCATCAGCGAAAGGATGTATCCAGACTAAACGATGATGTGCACACATTGCGGCAATAAATTTTTTATCTCCCGAATGACGTTTAGGATGATAAACATTACAAAACTGCTGCATTAAGGAACCCAGGTCTTCAGGCTTAGGTGGCACATGCTGCCCAACATCAACAAGTTCTGTTCGCCATTCACCTGGAACAACCTTTCCTTTAACCTCGCCTTGCCGATCCTTTAATAGCCATAAATTTTCCGGTATACCTTGATAGAACTTACGATGAATTGATTTAAAAAAATCAGGAGAATATAGAACATCCTGATCTATCGCTTGATCTGCTATCCAGTTTTGAAGCTGAATATGAGATACCGATTCCTGCTGCAAATCTCGTTTTGCCGGATCTTTAGAAAACGCACCTTTTTGAGCCGCACGGATTTCATGCGGTCGTGTCTTATTACCTTCAATCAAATTTGAATAGTAAGAGTTAATCACGGCCATATACCTACGAATTGTATTTCGTGTTTCATCAGCCAAATTCCCTGAGAGCTTTGCAGATGCCGTTGCCAGCCTCACTGCCTTATCAGGCAGTTGAGATGCTTCTAGCGCTTTTTCACCGGGAACAAAGGGTGAAAATTCATGTGTAGTCGTTGTCATAGTCTAATTTGGCCGGATTATTGGCCTGGTTGTTATATTATAACAACATGTTTTATATATTAAAACTTATAATTATTCAAGTAAATATACTAATTTTGGCCAGTTCATTGGCCGGTTTACGGTAATTCATCTTCGTGTCCAGATAATTTCGACGGACTGTCGAATGCCGAAACAGATGTGGCACGAACCGCTGAATTAATTGTTTACTTCAATTCAACGCCTGCCTCTTTTTCGACCTGATTTTGTTCATGACCAACGTGAGTTTACTTAACCTCAAGCCAAATCCAGACTCAAACTGATTGTCTGTTCGTCGTCTTCATTTCTGCTCTGGGTGAAATTGAATTTCCTGGCGAGGCTTTGCATTGCTTGATTATTTGACAGGGTTTGTGCAGTCAGACGTTTGGTGCCGCGCTCGCTGCAATATTCGATCATCTTGTTCATTAATTTATTTCCTATTCCCTGTTTATGCATATCTGAACGAACAATGATCGCGAATTCTGCTTTGTTGTTATCGGCATCGCTTACGATTCTGACCACAGCTATGGTTTCATCTTCTTCCTTTTCATTTTTTTTGACGACGATAAATGCCATCTCGCGGTCGTAGTCGATTTGCGTGAAGCGCGCCATTTGCGAATGCGATAAGTTGTTAACTGCGCGGAAAAAACGAAAGTAAATATCTTCCGGTTTGGTATGTGATAAAAACAAATGATGCGCCTGTTCGTCTTCCGGTTTGATCGGACGAATTAATATTTCCTGTCCGGAAGTTAGCTGATAGGTTTCTTCCAGATCTTGCGGGTATGGTCGTATCGCAAGATTTGCTGCCGGCCTGATATTCACTTGTTTAATTTTTATTCGCGCATCCAGTGCAATAACACCTTTGCTATCTGCCATTAATGGATTGATATCCAGTTCCTGTAGTTCGGGATGATCAATTACCAGTTGTGACATTTTTACCAGCGTCATCAAAATAGCATCCATGTTCACGGCTTTAACATCACGATAACCTTTTAGTACTTTATAGATACGCGTTCGTTGTATAAGGTCACTGGCAAGTTTCATGTTTAAGGGTGGTAAGGCAACCGATTTATCATTTGTTACTTCAACTGAAACGCCACCTTGTCCAAACAGGATTATTGGCCCGAAGACAGGATCTGATGCGACACCGATAATTAATTCATACGCGCCGGGACGATTTACCATTTCCTGTACGGTAAAGCCTTCGATGTTTGCATCCGGCTTGAGTCGTTTTATTTTCGTCAACATGCCTTCTGCGGCCAGTTGTAAAATAGATTCGGATTCGATGTTTAACAACACACCGCCAATATCGGATTTATGACTGATCTCTTTCGACAGAATTTTTAACGCCACCGGAAAACCAATCTTTTTGGCATGCATCACTGCTTCATCGGCATCACGAGCAATTAAGGTTTTAATTACCGGGATGTGATATGCATTTAATACTTCTTTTGCTTCAGGCTCGGTCAGTATGTCTCTTTTTTCGCTTATTACTTTTTCAAAAATCGTGTGAACCTTTTTCTTGTCCGGCTTAAATTCTTCCGATACCGAAGCTGGAATTTCCATCAGGCTTTGTTGGTTTCTGTTGTATTCCACTGTTTGCAGGAAAGCGCGAATGGCAAACTCCGGCGTTTCATACTGCGGAATACCATTCTCTTTAAAAATTTCCCGCGCATCGTGCACAGCATCTTCACCCATCCAACAGGTTAACACCGGTTTTTTTGTTTCTTTAATAACATCGGTAATCGCACGCGCCACTTCTGTGTTATTAATGATCGCTGCCGGAACCAGCATCACTAAAATAGCATCGTAGTCCGGATTATTGAGTAATACTTTTAATGCATTAACGTAACGCTCAGCATTACTGTCGCCAATAATGTCGACTGGATTATTGTGCGACCAGTTGTCCGGCAGAAATTGATTTAATGATTCAATTGTTTGAGTTGAGAGTTCTGCGAGTCGACCACCGTTAACAATCAGGTTGTCCGTTGCCAACACGCCAACACCGCCGCCATTGGTTAAGATAATTAATCGATTGCCTTTTATTACAGGGACATGTGCCAGCGTTTCAACGGCATCAAATAAATTCTGTATCGTATAGACGCGCAACATTCCTGCTCTACGTATCGCCGCGTCAAACACATCATCATTACCTGCTAATGCGCCGGTATGTGATGCAGCAGCCTTGGCGCCTTCAGCCATGCGTCCTGATTTAATAACAATGACTTTTTTATTTCGCGCTGTTGCTCTAGCGGCCGACATAAACTTGCGCGCCAGTTTGATTGATTCCACGTACAACAAAATACCGGTGGTGTGTTTATCGGTACCGAGATAATCAAGCAGATCACCAAAGTCCACATCGGCACTATCACCTAAAGATATGAAATAGGAAAAACCAATACCGCGTGACTTTGCCCAATCGAGAATGGAAGTACAGATTGCACCCGATTGCGAAATAACGGCAATGCTGCCGGGCAACGAATCCGTATGTGCAAAACTGGCGTTTAATCCAATAGCGGGAATTAATAAACCGACACAATTAGGGCCAAGAATACGAAAGTCATACGGCTTTGCCGCATCCAGCATTTCCTGTTCGAGATGATTACTGTCACTGGCACGAAAACCGGCACTGATAACAACGGCGCTGCGCGTTCCCTTATCGCCTAATTGTTTAATGATTTCAGGAACTGTTTTTGCGGGCGTACATATCACGGCTAGATCAGGCACAACCGGTAAATCATTGACTGTTTTATAGGCATAAACGCCACAAACCGTTTCGTATTTGGGATTAACCGGCATAATTGCGCCATCGAAACCACCATTGAGCAGGTTTTTCATGACAACATTACCGATTGTCAATTCGGTATCCGATGCGCCGATTAAGGCCACCGATTTCGGATGAAACAGCTTGTTTAGGTTGATAACACTCATTACTACTGACTTTCCTGTTAATAAATAACTAAAATATACTTGCTATATATTAACAGATTATTGCAGCGCAGCATTTTATTTCTTCTGAATAAAAATGAGCTGTTATGACGTGTAAGCCTATGTTTTCTAACAACTATCAAGAGCGCTGTACAGATTCACGACTCTTTTCAATAACTAATTCAAAACCGATAGAGCGATTCTCCGCTATTTTCTATCCAGCCATGAATCATTTTTGCGGTGGTATAGCCGCTGGCGCATTTTCCTTCTTTATCGATCAATATAAATCCGCCACGACCTTTTACTTTTTTGGTTAAGTATTTTATGCCCTGTTCTGTCGCGGTTTTTGCATCAAGACCTTTGAACTCGATAAGATCGGAAACGGTTTTGGCTAATGCCACTCGCATGAAGTCTTCACCAAATCCGGTACAGGATATGGCGCAGGTTTCGTTGTCGGCATATACACCTGCTCCAATAATAGGCGAATCACCTACTCTGCCGAATCGTTTGTTTACTATACCGCCGGTTGATGTTGCAGCAGCAAGATTGCCGTCGTTATCTTTTGCAATTGCGCCGATGGTGCCGTATTTATCATCTGTTGAATTGTCTGTTTGCGTTGGTGAGTCGTGATCCAGACTTATGCGTCCTGAGCGATGTGCTTCCTGCCATTGGGCTTTTCGTTCTGGTGTAATCAGGTAATCATCAGTTACGAATTCAAACTTCTTAAGTTTGGCAAAACGTTCTGCGCCTTCACCAATTAACATAACGTGTTCGCTTTCTTCTAATACAACACGCGCAAGATGAATGGGATTCGCAATATTATGAATACCGGCAACGGAACCTGCTTGAAGTCCATCGCCAGACATGATGGCTGCATCCATTTCGATTTTACCATCTTCATTTAATACCGACCCCATACCGGCATTGAATATCGGATCGTCTTCTAATAAGGCGGCGCATTGTTCTACTGCTTCGAGTGCACTTCCGCCATGCTCAAGTATATGTCGGCCGTGATCAAGAACGACACGCATACTTTCAATGTAGCGCACGGTCATTTTGTCATTGTTTATATTGACAAGTTCACCGGCACCTCCATGAATCATCAGGGAGTAGTTATTAGACAAATTGTTTAACTATTATTTTTTGAGTTTAAAGACGATCACGGAGTGCAGCTTCAAGTTCTTCCTGTTCGTAACGCAAACCTGAAATCAAAACACCAATTTTACCGGCCTGTACCGTACCCCAGTTGACAATAATGATACCGGTTTTGGTCTCAGGATTGTACTCTATACCGCTTAGATCAATATCTTTTAATGCTCTGTATCGTGTTTCAATTTCTTTCGCGACCCAGTTCGTTAGATCAAGCCGTGTCGCAATAGCGGAAGGATAAGATGCGCCGTTATAGCGTGGGTTGCATTCAATTGGAATATAACGTGTCTCCTTTTCTTCTTTAACAATACCGACATCAAATGCAAAAATACCACGTATGCCTTTTTCATAAAGCCATTCTGCCATAGGTTCAACAGCACCCCAGGGTTCTTCACAAGCGGGATAACGATTGCCTTGATGTGTAAAGCCATCAAGAATTTGCTCGGAAACCAGAAAGCGTCTTAGTCCCTGGTTTGTTGCTTCGTATTGTATGTTTAGAAAAATATCTGTCTTGATTTCGTTTTGAACTTGCAGCGGCACATCTTCTTCAAAGTAAGACAATGCTTTAATCACTTCTTCTTTATTTTCACAACGATAGATACCTTTACCTGCTACCGATACCGCTGCCTTAACGTAACAGGGAAAATTAAAATGTTCGATGCCGGCTAACCATTGCTTACCATGAAAGCATTGCGTTGGCACAATATCGAGACGCAATTGCGAAGCTAATGCAGTAAAGTTATTTTTGTTATTTATATATTCAACAACTCGAAAACGTTTGTGATCAAAACGTACTTTATTCTCCGTCGGCCCAAAGAAAAATACCGATTCTTCAACGCCCGGATATTCATCAAGCTTATCTAATGAAACATCCCATATAACATTGCTGCTATAAGGTAAGCCAAGACGATAATAATGCGATGAAATTTCAATCCACTCGCGTTTCAGAAAAGAATGAATTTGAATAATGTCATAAGGCTCTGTTAAGCCCAGTGCGCGACCCGAGTAGAGGTGATTTCCGGATACACCTTCATTGGTACAAGACAGAATGTCGTGATTAAAAATACGCTGTTTAACTGTGGCAAGACTTGTTTGTTCTGCTTTGGCTGGTTGCATAGTAGTAAGCCTTTGTTATATGCATTGCTCAAAGCAACAAAAATGCCAAAGGAATTATGTACAGTTAATCAAAGGCTTATATTTTTTGCATCCGCTTTAAATACAATATTTTGCATACATAATGCACATGCATGTTCTATAAAGGTGCGGGATATTTTTTTAAACCAGAATTCAGTTTGAAATTAAATTTCCCAGCCACCGCCAAGTGCCCGGTATAAATTAACAATAGTTTGCAGATAGGAAAGTTTTATTTGTTGTTGTTGATCTTGCGCGTCGTACAAAGTGCGTTGTGCATCCAATACTGTTAATAAATCTTCTGCGCCTTCCTTGTATCTACGTTGTGCGAGTTCAAAAGCGATGCCTGCCTGTTTCAGTTGTTCGGCTTGATGACGTTGTTGTTCAGTTGTGCTTTGTATTGTGCCTAATGCCGTTTCCACATCTGCAAACGCATTAATAATTGTTGAACGATAAGTTTGTACCAGTTCTTCACGTCTTGCGACAACTAACTCTTCCTGCGCTTCACGTTCACCCGCATCGAAGATCGGTTGTGCCAATGACACAGCAAGATTATAAATTAATCCACCATCAAACAATGCAGATAATGCAGTGCTTGCCAGACCTGCCGATCCGGTTAAACCAATGCCTGGAAAATAAGCCGCGCGTGCGACAGCAATATCGGCATTGGCAGATCGTAATTGTGCTTCGGAAGATTGTATATCCGGACGTCTGGTTAATAACTCAGAAGGTAAACCTGCTATTAGTTCTGGCGATTCAATATTTGCTAACGAGGTTAATGCAACATCAAAACCTTGCGGTGGTTTTCCTAAAAGGATTGCCAAGGCTGATCGCGCATCACGTTCCTGTTGTTCAAGCGGTGGTATGGCTGCGCGTTGACGCGCAACAACGGCACGTTGTTGTGCCTGATTAAGTGGAGAAGCTGCACCGTATTTAACACGCGACTCAACCAGCTTTAACACACTCTCTGCGTTTTCAAGATTGAGTTTTGCAATGTCAATGCGTTCTCTTAATGACAAAACTTGCAGGTAAGTTGTTGCCACACTGGAAGTGATTGTCAGTGCAACTGTTTCAAGATCAAACTGACTCGCTCTTAATGATTCTTGTGCCGCTATCAGCGTTGAACGATTCTTGCCCCAGAAATCGATCTCATAACTTGCGTCTAATGAAACATTGAAACTATTACTGGTAGTTGTTGTGTTATTACCGGCAATACTTCCCTTCCGTGATGCGCCGCTACTTAAATCAAGTGAAGGTAATAATGCAACACCGGCTAATTTTGCCTGCGCTTCTGCCTGAAGTACGCGCGCGGCAGATGCAGATAGATCCAGATTATTGTTTTGTGTTTCGATCATTAATTGATCAAGTTCAGCACTATTAAAACCTTGCCACCAGCTTAATGCTGGCCATGCATTAGAATTGTTTGATGTTTGATCCCAATTAGCAGGAACATCGACTGTAACAGGATCATTAACCGGTAATATTTTACATGCTGCTAACATCAGGAAGCTTAAGATAATTAAAATAAAGTTACGCATCATCTATTCGCTCGACAATGCGACAACCGGATCAAGTCGTGCTGCTTTTAATGCCGGGGCGAATCCAAAGATAAGACCGGTACCAACAGAACAACTAAATGCAAGGATGACGGGTGTAATAGAAAACAAAACTGGCATTTCAAAATGACTGAGTATTTTACCTGCACTCAAACCGACAATAACACCGATCACGCCACCGAGTGCAGAAACAACTGTTGCCTCTGTTAAAAACTGTAGCAGTATATCGCGCATACGCGCACCGGTTGCCATGCGAATGCCAATCTCACGAGTTCGTTCGCTAACGGTGACCAACATAATATTCATGACACCAATACCACCAACCAGTAACGAGATTACCGCGATAGAACCAAGCAGTAATGTCAGTGTGTTATATGTTTCTGAAACAGTTTCGAGTAACGAAGCCTGGTTTCTTACCTGGAAGTCTTCCTGACCATGTAAAGCCATCATCAGTTCGTTCACCTGCTTTTCTGTTTCGTTAATAATACTGACGTCTTCGACATCCAGCGTAATTGAATCAAAATAGGTATAACCTAATAAACGCAGACCACCTGTTGTATAAGGTACCAGAACGATATCATCCGCATCCCGTCCCCATGGCGTTGCTCCCTTTTTACTGAGCACACCTAATACCAGAAACGGAACGTTTTTGATCAATACATATTTACCAACCGGACTTTCACTTTTATCAAACAGGTTGTCTGCTACAGTGTGACCCAGTACGACAACCGCACTAAAACTTTTCAGATCTTCTTCGCTAAAAAAAGTACCTGATTCTTCTGGCCAGCTTCGGGTAGTCGCATATTGCTGCGAAGTCGATGTTGCTCTTGTTTGAACATCCCGATTACCGTAACGAACGGTTACAGCACCGTTCGCTTCAGGTACGGCGGATCGAATATTAGGTAATTCTGAAAGTCTGGTTGCATTAGCAGCAACCAATGTTGCAACAATATTATCTTGCCCCGGCCCTCTTTGATTAGGACCACCAGCACGCACGAGTAACAGGTTTGTACCCATGGAACTGATGCGTTCCAGTACTGATTGTTTAGCACCTTCACCTAATGCAAGCATCGCAATAACCGCAGCAACACCGATCATGATGCCAAGCAACGTCAGTATGGTTCGAAACAGATTAGTATGCAGCGAACGTAATGCCATTTTTATCGCTTCGCCAGCTTCACTAAAAAAAGAAGCTGTTAAGTCTTCATCGTGCAGTGATATCACTATTTCACTATTTTCTTCAACCGCACTCTGTTGACTATCTTTACTATCACTCAAAATCAAACCATCTTTGATTTCGATTAAACGATTTGCCTGTTTTGCTATTTCTCGTTCGTGGGTAATAAGAATAACAGTATGTCCCTGACTTGAAAGTTGATGCAGAAGCTTCATCACTTCTTCACCGCTATGACTGTCCAATGCCCCGGTTGGCTCATCAGCGAGAATGATCTTGCCACCATTCATTAAAGCGCGTGCTATAGAAACACGTTGTTGTTGACCACCGGATAGTTGATTCGGTCGGTGATCCATGCGGTCGGAAAGTCCGAGCGAGCTTAATAAATTCTCGGCGCGTTCACGTCGAACTTCAGAGCTGACACCCGCATAGATTGCAGGAACTTCAACATTCTCTGTCGCCGTCGCCGATGCAATCAGGTTATAGTTTTGGAAGACAAAACCAAATGCCTCGCGACGTAACTGCGCCAATTGATCGCGTTCAAGGTGTGCAACATCCTGTCCCGCAAAAAAATAATTTCCTGCCGTTGGTCTATCAAGGCAACCGATAAGATTCATCAATGTTGATTTACCGGAACCTGAAGATCCCATGATCGCTACAAACTCACCGGCATAAATATCCAGGGAGATACCACGCAAGACTTCTATTGCGACATCGCCACCTGTGAAGTAGGTTTTATTAATGTCCACTAATTTGATCAGTGGCGTATTGCTGTTCATGTGATCACGTTCTATTTAGAAAATACTAAACGGATTACGACGTTTTTCGTCTTTTTTTCCGGGCGGCTTATCGACAATATTTTCGCCTTCTTTCAGTCCTGAAATAATTTCGGCACTGACACGATTGTTGATCCCGATCTGAACTTCATGAACCGATTGCATACCTTTGTCATCAACCACAGTCGCACTATAACGACCTGCTTTTTTGTCTTCTGCAATTAACGCCGACATCGGTACGATAATGACGTCTTTAGCAGAATTAATTATAAAGAAAACCTGTGCAGACATCTGTGTCATCAGATCGCGTTCCTGGTTCTCTACATCAAACAGCGCTGTATAAAGCACAACGTTATTTATAATTTCAGGTGTGGGTAGTATCTGACGCAAGGTTCCACTCCAGCGCTGCTTCGGATTACCCAGAATTGTGAAATAAGCTTCCATTCCAATTTTCAATTTAGGCACATCCGCTTCGGAAACCTGAGTCCATACAGTCATGGTAGAAAGGTCTGCGACGCGTAATATAATCGGTGTAATTTGATTGGCGTTCAACGTCTGACCCTGACGGGCGGTTAAATCCACTATGGTGCCACTCATAGGAGCATAAATTTTGGTATAGCCTAACGTAACCTCGTCACCTTTGATTGATGATTCGGTTTCTTCTATTGTTGCTTTTAACGCTGCTATTTGTGCCTGTTTGGTTTTAACTGCGGCTGAACTGATTTGATAGGCATCTTCACTGGTTGCTTCTTCATTTAATAAATTTTCCTGACGATTAAATTGATGTCTGGCCAGCTCAAGTTCGGCTTCGCGTTCAGCCAATTGCGCCTTTTGTGCCTGTAGTTGCGCCCGACTTGCCTCAACACGCGTCAATAATACTTGCGGATCAATTTCGGCGAGCAATTTACCTGCTTCAACAGTATCACCGACTTCCACATGCAGTTTTTCCAGTTGTCCAGATACCTGTGCACCGACATCAACATAATCACGCGGTTGTAAATTACCCAGTGCGGTAACTGTGAGCTCGATATCGCCTCTTCCTACTGTTACCGTTGTAATATTTTCAATCGGTTTTTCTTCTTGTCCCCAATAATAATATCCGGCCACTGCTGCGATGATCACGAGTAATAGCAGCACTATCCAGTATGGTGATTTATTCTTTTTTTTGCGCCTTACTTGTTTTGTTGCGACTTCAGGCGTTTGTGAATTGTTCAGAGTGTCCACAGATTATCCGTTTTGTCTTATTTAAATTATTAGAGTAACAATTACGATAAATATCCACATAGTTCAGTATTTAATAGAAAACTCTTCTGCCAGAATTTGTAATGTAAGCGTTTTACCTGGCTTATGCCACCGGCATACTTTATTACTCAAGTGAGTTTATTGAAAGCGCTAATACTAATTGGAAAGGATTGTGGTTTACTATTTAATTTGTGTAAATATATCCTGCAATACTACAAACGACCAGGCTAATTAATATTACCCATAAGACCATTCGGTCTTTCATCGTCGAATGAGTAATTTTCATACTACCATGAGAACTGATAGAGGAGCCAAACTGTTTTTCAAGGACATCTAAAACATGATCTATTTTTAAGAATGAATCACTAACTGTGAATTCAGCAGTGACTTCTGCTTCAACAGTTTCAGTGTAGTATTCTGCTTCTGCACTGTTTTCTTCTTCCTGTTTTTTTATTTTGGATCTTCTTCTAAGTTCATGCACACTTTGCATGGCTTCTTTTACTGCATCAACAATATCTTGTGCTGTATTAAATCTTTGATTGATATCGTATGCCAACATATTTTTAATAATATTTAATGTAATAGAACTACAGTCAGTTGGATGTACAAAATCAATATCACCAGCAATGTGTTTGTTAGCAATTTCCTGCATAGAATCACCTTTAACAGGTGATTGTTTAAAAGCAGCAAAATAAGCAATACAACCCAAACTATAAATATCACTTCTGAAATCTACCGTGCCATCACCAGTAAAACATTCCGGCGCCATATAAGCTGGAGAGCCCAAGAGAATGGAGGTACCGGTTATAGACATATCTGCTACGTGCCGGGCTAAACCAAGATCGGTAAGAAAAGGCCGTCCTTCTTTTGATAACATAATGTTTTGCGGTTTTAGATCACGATGAACAATATTATTTTGATGTGCTTCGTGTAAAGCTGAAGCAATCAAACCGATTAGTTTTAAAATATCGAGTTCATTAATATTGCCTTTATGTACTTTTACAAATTCTGACAAGGTAAAACCATCTATGTATTCAATAACGATATAAGGTCGTTCTTCGAACTCACCATAATCAATAATACGTGTTATACAGCGATGATTAAGTCGTGCTGCTATACGTGCTTCCCGTTCAAATCTTCCCAGATATTCTTCACGCTTTAAAATTAACAGTTCATCTTTAATAATTTTTACAGCAACATCGATATCAAGATTATTGTGATGTCCTTTAAAAACGATACCCATTGAACCTTCGCCAAGGTATTCAATAATTTTTATATTACCAATATCCTTGCCAAGATAATTATCAATGACTGTCTGACTGGTATTTTGGCTCATTTGCTTACTCTATAGCCCTTTAAAACTTTTACTTAACAGTCGACGTAAACTAATCGACAATCCTGACAAATCCGTTTTTTCAAGTTTTTCAAAATAAAGCCTGGCTTCATCAACGCGATTATGAATAACAAGATTTGTCGCAATATTGAGATCCTGTAAAGGATCACTAATCATATGTTCACTGTAATTTAGCCCGACATATTCTTCTTTTGACCCGACTCTTAATGCAGTTATCTTTCCTATCATCTTCCATGAAACATAACCAAGCCCTACGCTCCATAAAGTACAAACTGTCGCGCCGAGTGCCTGAATCATAAAGAACCTTGATTGTGATAAAGGTACATCCAGACCAGCATTTATTTCAGCCATTGCTTCAGGAGTAATAAAAACCGGAACTAACATAATGCCGACAATTCCTGCTGCACCATGCGCTGGAATTGCACCAACAACATCATCTAAAAGTAATTTTTCTAATAGATAGCCTGTAACAGGTACAATAAATCCTCCTGCCAAACCAATTAATGCGGCTGCTTGTAATGACACAACGTTGGCACTGGCAGTGATTGCAACTAGTCCGCCTATTACACCGTTCAACATTGCCTGCACATCGACCAGACCTAAATAAACCCAACTGCATAACATTGCAATTAGTCCGCCGAAACAACCTGCAAGCAAAGTATTGGTTACTATTTCTGCCGTATGAAAACCGAATTCAGAAGAACCTCCGTTAAAACCAATCCAACCGAACATCAAAATGATCACACCTAAAGCAACCATAGGCATGTTGGAAACCTGCATATTTTGTTTCTTTCCTTCGTTATCAAATTTTCCATTACGTGCACCAAGACAAATTATTCCGGATAGTGCAACGCCCGCACCTAACATATGCACAACAGAAGAACCGGCAAAATCATAATAACCTAACTGCGATAGCCAACCACCACCCCAAACCCAATGACCAAACACCGGATATATAAAAAGACCTATCATGAATGAGATCAGGAAATAAGGAAGAAAACGGCAGCGTTCAGCGATTGCACCTGAAACAATAGTGACTGCGGTACTACAAAAAGTAACCTGAAAAAGAAAACTTAAGATGACATTATGATCTGCATGACGGATAAACGGATCTGGCTTTCCTATGAAACCGCTTAATGTTCCTTCACCAAACATGAATGAATATCCTATAATAAAAAATATTGCGAATGAGGTACACAAATCCATAATATTTTTTAGCGCCACATTTATCGTATTCTTTTGACGTACCGAACCTGCCTCAAGACACAAAAAACCCGCTTGCATAAATAATACGAGTGTTGCTGAAATAATAACCCAGGCATTCTTTATTAACTCAACACCGGATTCTGCCAGTTGAACCTCCATTGAATTTCCCCCCATTGGAAAATTATTTTTTACCCTTTTAAAAAAAAAGCTAACTAATGAAAATTCAATTATTGTCTCGCAAGATTTATGCTCATTGAGAACAAAAAATATTAAACTGAGAACCAGTTCAACAAATTTTAAAATTCTTATAGTTATTAGTTAGTTAGAAATTGCTTATGGGTACTAAAGAAGAGTGTTTTTTATTTTTAGAAAAATAAATGCACTATAACTATTCATAGACAGGTTAATGCGCACCAGTGCAGGACATCTATTTATAGATTACGATTCACTGCTGTCCCGTTGATATTTTTACTATTGTGTAAAACATAGGTACCAAGGCATTTGAAAGTGCAGGGTAATGAGGAGACATGAACCGGCGTCGTTTTTCATGACACGCTGTGAATACCTCCTTGTACGCTCGGTTGCCGCGTCCTTGCGGCAAACGGTCATGAAAAACGACATCCAGCTCACTCGGCACGTTACGAAAAAAGTTAATGGGACAGTAGTGATTACGATTTGAAAATACGTTTGTTACTCAACCAAACTGACTGGTAGGGCTTAAGATTAAGTTCAACTTTATCTTCTGTAATTTCTTCATCACTTAATAAATCAACCCATCTATCTGTTGCAATTAAATTTATATCAGAAAGAATAATTGTTTGTTCCTGATCGGTAACATTACTAATAGCAAAAATACTTTGATCACGATTCAGATTTTGTCTCCAGACACCACAGATTGCATCGCCGAGTTGTAGAGTAAATTGTGTTGCGTTCGGATGGAATGCTGGTTGCATTTTACGAATAGCAACAATACGTTTTAATTCATTAAAAATACGAGCGTGATGTGTATCTGTTTCCAATAGTTTATCAAGATAATTTAATCCCCAGTTGTGTCGATTAATGGCGCGATTGTTATTTGTATTTTTAAATTTTTCATAGTCGTTTTCTGTTGCTAACAAACTATGAATATAAAATGCGGGCATACCTTCAAGCGAAAGCATAATAACATGTGCGCAGATAAAACGTTCCAGCTGCCATTCATCAGGACCGTTTTCTATAGTTCCTTTTAAAGCATCATATAAAGTAATATTTATTTCATACGGCTTGTTTTCGCCATTATCCAGTGCTCGCCATGATATGTATCCACCAAAAGATTCCATTGTTGCAACCAGACTATTAACCTCTTCATCGCTGAGCAAGTCTTCAACGGGACGCAAACCGATACCATCATGAGAGGCAATAAAATTAAAGTAGGTTGTGCCCATCATTGCTGGCGGCATACTCATTAACCATGTTTTCAAATGTTGATTGCTACCGGTAAGTAATGTGTTTAATAACAAAGGTGGTAATGGAAAGTTATAAACCATATGCGCTTCATTGGCATTACCAAAGTAAGACAGGTTTTCTCTGTTCGGAATATTGGTTTCGGTAATTAAAATAGCATCACTGGTGTGATGCTCTATTAAAGTACGAAGCAAACGTACAATTTCATGTGTCTGTGGCAAGTTAATACAATTTGTTCCAATTTCTTTCCATAAAAAGGCTATAGCATCCAGACGAAAAACTCTGACGCCACGTTCAAGATAAAGACGTATGATATTAATAAATTCAAGTAATACATCCGGATTGCGAAAATCAAGATCAACCTGATCATGGCTAAAGGTACACCAGACATGAACTTCACCATTCAATGTCACAACTTCTTTTAATAAGGGATTCGTTCGAGGCCGGACAACCGCAGAAAGATCATCGTCTGGCTTCGCTTGAAAAAAATAATCCTTGCCCGGTGACTCCTCTGCTTTCAACTGTTCAAACCAGCGACTTCTACTGGAACAATGATTAATCACCAGATCGGACATTAACTTAAATTCACTGGCAATATTTTCTATATCTTCCCAACCACCATGCGCGTCATTTACCAAGGTATAATCTATTACTGAAAAACCATCATCTGAACTAAACGGGAAAAAAGGTAGAATATGTACAACACTGACCGTGTCTTTTAAATGATCAGTCAGAAATTTCTTCAATGTATGTAATGGTGTTTCATCATCACGTAAAAATGTATTGGCATAGGTAATGACAGCTATATCCTGTTCGTTCCAGTGATTTTTATGTTGCTCAGGCTCTTCATAATGTTTGTCTAAACCCATGCACTCAATAAGACGTGTGCCAAGTTCTTCTGCATCTTGCCCGGGATATATTTGCTTAATGTGATTAATTACGCGAGCACGTAACTCATCGGAATGTTCTATATTCATTTATACTGTTTTAAATCTTCATCAACTGCAGTTAGAAAATCTTCTATTAACGATGGCAATGCACTGTTTACGCGTGTCCAGCTTGGAATAAAAGGTGTTTCCATCGGATAATCCAGAAAGTGCAAACCGGCTTTCATAATATTTTCAGCAAACAATTCCACCGCTTGCTCTTCAGCATGAATATCTAAAGTAAGCCCGTTGATAACAGCATCGTTATGATAAGTTTCAATAAAATCCAGCGCAATACGAAAGTAAGTTGCCTTGATTGAACGAAATGTTTCCGCAGTAAAGATCAGACCGGTTGTCGCCAATTTTCTAAATATTGCCTTGCTTATATCAATCGACATTTTAGACAAGCCCTGTTCATCATTATCCATGGACAAATCCTGATGCTTATGATCATATTGATCAGCAATATCAACCTGACACAAACGATTGTTGGAATAGTTACGTTTCATTTCTGAAAGCACACCTATTTCCAGTCCCCAGTCACTGGGTATACGAATATCATTTATCACATCAGCTCGCATGGAAAATTCGCCCGCCAGAGGATAACGGTAACTGTCCAGATATTCGATAAAAGAATCTGTTGGAAAAATCTTTTTTAACGCTCTTAATAATGGCGTTACTAATAAACGGCAAACGCGCCCATTAATAGAGCCGTCTGCAACACGAGCATAATAACCTTTACAAAATTGATAATTAAAATTTGGATTAGCAACCGGATAAATCAAGCGCGCAAGCAAATCTCTTTTGTAAGTTGTAATATCACAATCATGTAATGCAATAGATTTTGCATTACCGGTGGCCATCAAATAACCCAGACAAAACCAGACGTTTCTGCCCTTGCCCATTTCTTTTGGTTCAAGTTCCTGCCCTTTAAGTGCGGTATCAAGTTTTTTTAAACGCGCACCATCATTCCATAAGACAACATGTTTTTGCGGGAGACGAGAGAAAAACTTTAGTGCATGTCGATATTCATCTTCTGTTGCACGATCCAATCCAATAACAATCTCGGACAGATAAGGTACTTTACATAATTCATCAACGATATTACTTAAAGCCGGCCCTTCTAATTCAGAATAAAGACATGGCAGCACTAATGCCATCGGTCTGGTTTTGGCAAAGCCCATTAACTCCGCCTCCAGTTCTTCAACCGAACGACATGATAAATTATGAAGTGTTGTGATTACTCCGTTTTGATAAAAGTCAGCCATAATTATTATGTCTTATATTATTAATGTATCTAAAAGTTTAATAACGCTGTCATTCCATCCTTGTGGCCCATACGCCGTTGTCATTATTAAGTTATCCGCATTAATTTCGGGAAACTCATGTGCAGGAGATTTCACCAGGATGGAATAATCTGCGCTTTCCAACATTTGCTTATCATTTTCACTATCGCCTAGTGCCACGATGACAGGCGTCATATTAAATTGTTCCTGATAATAATTTCGCAACCAATCTATCGATTGCCCTTTATCTACTTTAGCTGAAACAGAGATAAATCGCCCGCCTTTAACAAAAGTAAGTCCTGCATTTTTCAATTCCATGCAAAACAAAGTCCATTGTTGTTCATCTCCCTGCCATTGTAATGGCTCGGTAAAATCACGTTGCTTTGCCAAAACGGCCTGTTCTTTTTTTAAACCGGTACATGACATTAACTCTTCAACAGTCATGTCATTAAACCCGGTGAATGAAAGTTTTAATTCTTTTCTTAATTTTATTAAAACAGCAAGAATTTCTTTTCTGTCTTTTCCAAAATTAATTATTTTATAATCTTCGGATTTACTATCAGCCTCAGTTGGAAGATAGATGCCTGCACCGTTTTCGACAACGAAAGGATGATGATTATCTAATGCTTCACGAATGAGCATTATTTCTGCTGCCGTTTTGCTGCTATTCAGTATTAAAGGAATGTCAAATTGTCTGATTTGTTCAAGTGCGGGGCATGCTGCGTCAAACTGGTAACTATTATGATCCAGTAAAGTGCCATCGAGGTCACTAATAATTATTATTGATCTATTAGCCGTCATTTAATTTTTTATTATGCATTTTGGTGCATTTGCACACAAAATTAACGAGTTTATTCATATTTTTATTTTGTTATCTATTTTTTACTTTCATAAATATTTAATTGCAAATTCTTGCATTCTGTTTTAGTTTGTTGCAATGCAATATTATTCTAACAGACTGAAATGTTAAAGAAACCTGTCAGTATCAACCTGGCTTTACAAGGCGGCGGTTCGCACGGCGCTTTTACGTGGGGCGTAATAAAACGTCTAATAAAAGAATCACATATTAATATTGAAGGTATTTCAGGTACCAGCTCAGGTGCAGTTAATGCCAGCCTTTACGCTTATGGCTTAAGTAATACAAAAAATGCTCCCGATACCGCAATAGATTTTTTTTGGACTGAACTGGGAAAATTATTTTCCAGCATCTTTACTTCCAGCGACAATTTTTTAAAGTTTCCTTTACTAAGTGACGCAAGCAATTCAACTGTGTTGGAAATGTTCCTCAACATGTCTCAAAGTTTTTCACCCTATATTTTTAATCCGAATGATATGAATCCATTTCGTGAATTATTAAACAAGTCGATTGATTTTGAAAAACTAAGAGCGACCAATCACACGCAACTGTTTATTGCAGCGACAAATATCAAGAACAGCAAGTTAAAAATTTTTAAACGAAATGAACTTACTGCTGAACATATTCTGGCTTCAGCCTGCTTACCTTCACTTCATCATGCGATTACTATTGATGGGGAAACTTATTGGGACGGTGGCTTCACCGGAAATCCGCCGCTTTATCCATTAGTTTTTGATTGTAATTCTTCTGATTTATTAATCGTTCTATTACAACCTCTTATTAAGGTATCTATTCCTGAAACAGCGAATCAGATTCGCGAACGTATGTACGACATTGCATTTCATTCAAATTTTATGCGTGAAATGCGTGCCATTTCTTTTTCAAAACAGTTTATTCAAAAGAATAATATTTTAAAGGGTGCATTGGAAAAGCGTCTGGACAATTTACGAATTCACATTATTCATGCTGATGAAGATTTAAAAGAATTTGACAGCAATAGTCGATACAACGCGTCTCCTGATTTATTAAATCATTTACGCGATGCCGGTTACGAATGTGCTGACAAATGGCTAAAGAAAAATTGTGGATTTATTGGCAAAAAAAGCTCAACCAGTCTGGATGTTTATTCTGATTATTCTATTGAATAAAAAATCTTAACTATTGCATAAAAAGATGTTCTTCTACGATTCCGTTTTAATTCTGATTACATTTCGATAACCACGCGCCAGCATATTACCTCGTCTGCCACGTTCACCAATATAATATTCCTGATCAGCAGATTTAAGCGTGGTATGTCTTTGTCCGGAATAAACAACGAGATTATCTGTTTCTGCCATTACGATCATGGCAACAACATATTCTTCACGTGTTTTAAATTTCGCTGGTGGTATTTGAATAATCTTTAAGCCCTTACCTTTTGGCAACAAGGTCAACTCACTTATTGGAAAAATTAACAAACGCCCTATTGAGCTAACGGCTGCAACCCAGTCATTTTTTATATCATTCACTTTACTTGGAGCTAATGCCCTGGAGCCTTTCGGTACTGATATTATGGATTTGCCATTTCTGTTTTTTGTATAAATATCTTCCAGCTTAACCATAAAACCATAACCCGCGTCCGAACCAACAAGATAGACCGAGTCAGGTTCACCTGCCATAACACCTTCAAAAGTCACACCGTCTGGTGGTGTTAAACGTGCAGAAATGGGTTCACCTAAACTTCTTGCTGATGGCAATGAATGCGCCGGTAAGGAATAACATCGACCACTTGAATCAATAAAAACCGCAAGTTGATTACTTCGTCCTAAACTGGCCTGTTTAAAACTATCACCACTTTTGTAATTTAATGTCTCCGGATCAACTTCATGTCCCTTCGCGGCTCTAACCCAACCTTTATCAGAAAGAACAATAGTCACCGGTTCAGTTGGGACAAGGCTATTCTGATCAATGGCTTTTGCTTCGACACCTTCTTTTAATGGAGACTTGCGGTCATCACCAAATGCTTCTGCATCCGCTTCTATTTCCTTACGTACTAATGTTTTTAATCTTTGCGCTGAGCCTAAAGTTTTATCCAGTTCTTTACGTTCAGCACTTAACTCATCCAGCTCGCCTTTAATTTTTATTTCTTCAAGCTTGGCTAACTTGCGTAACTTTAAATCAAGCACAGCATCAGCCTGAATATCACTCAACTTAAAACGCTTCATCAATACGGCTTTAGGATTGTCTTCTTCACGTATAATTTTTATGACTTCATCAATATTCAGATAAGCAATCATTAAGCCTTCGAGAACATGAATCTGGGCCAGCACTTTATCCAGTCGATATTGCAATCTTCTGCGAACGGTTTCTGTTCTGTATTCCAGCCACTCTTTTAATATGCCTTTCAGATCTTTAACCTGAGGCCGGCCATTCAAACCGATAATATTCATATTAACGCGATAGCTACGTTCAAGATCAGTCGTTGCATAAAGATGCAACATGAGTTCTTCAGGATTAATACGGTTAGAGCGTGGAATAAGGATAAGTCTGACTGGATTTTCATGATCTGATTCATCACGCAGATCTTCCAGCATCGGCAATTTCTTCGCCTGCATTTGTGCTGCTATCTGTTCCAGAATTTTACTGCCTGAACTTTGATGAGGTAATGCAGTAATCACAATATTGCCCTCTTCTTTTTCCCAGATTGCGCGCATCTTGATCGAACCATTTCCTGTTTCATACATTTGCTGTATGTCAGATTGTGGCGTAATGATCTCGGCTTTAGTCGGAAAATCGGGGCCTTTAATATGTTCGCAAAGTTCCTGCACCGTGCTTTTTGGCGCTTCTAATAATCTAATGCACGCACTGGCTACTTCTTTGAGATTGTGCGGCGGAATATCGGTCGCCATACCAACGGCAATACCCGTGGTTCCGTTTAATAAAATATTCGGTAAGCGTGCCGGCAATATTTTGGGTTCATCTAATGTCCCATCAAAATTAGGCACCCAATCAACAGTTCCCTGACTGACTTCGGCCAGTAACACATCCGCATATGGCGTCAGTTTTGATTCGGTATAACGCATTGCGGCAAAGGATTTTGGATCGTCTATCGAGCCCCAGTTTCCCTGACCATCAATTAACGGATAACGATAGGAAAAATCCTGCGCCATTAAGACCATGGCTTCGTAACAGGCTGAGTCACCATGTGGATGAAATTTACCGAGTACGTCACCAATGGTTCGTGCTGATTTTTTATATTTTGCCGTCGCTTTTAAACCTAATTCCGACATGGCATAAACTATTCTGCGTTGAACCGGTTTTAAGCCATCACCGATATGCGGCAAAGCACGATCGAGAATGACATACATGGAATAATCCAGATAAGCCTTCTCGGTAAATTCCTGTAACGGTTTTTGTTCATTTTGCTCGAAATCAAAACTCAATGAATCAGACATTGAAATTTCCTCTAATTAACATTACATATATAATGTATCTAATTGTTTTATATATCTATTTAAAATAAATTTAATAAATGACATGAAATAATAATTGAATTGTCATTTCAACTTAATATCTATGCTGGATGATGTCAGCACATAACAAAAAGGAGAAATAATTATGTCCGTCAATCCTGTCCATGCTTTCATGAAAACATCTGAACTCTATTTAAGATTTACTGAGCTAAAAAGCACATCATTCGACATTAATAAACTTGAACCCTATGTTTTTTCAAAAAACCTCGTGGCAGAAAATACTAATAAACTCGCTAATAATAAACCTTTGATTTAACCAAGCATCTTATACAACATCAGCTTTATCACCATTCGATTCCAGCCACTGCTTTCTATCAGCAGCGCGCTTTTTCGCCAATAACATATCCATTATTTTATTCGCCAGTTTTTCATTTGGCAGTGTCAATTGCACCAATCTTCGTGTTGCTGTTGCCATCGTTGTTTCACGTAACTGTATCGGGTTCATTTCGCCCAAACCTTTAAATCGTTGCACACTGACATTACCACGTTTTTTTTCTGCCGTTATTTTATCTAGCACACCTTGTTTCTCTGAATCGTCCAAAGCGTAATAAACATCTTTCGCAACATCAATTCTATAAAGTGGAGGCATAGCCACATAAATATGCCCCTGTTCAACCAGGGGTTTGAAATGTTTTAGAAATAAAGCACAGATCAATGTTGCGATATGAGCACCATCTGAATCCGCATCTGCCAAAATACATATTTTGCCATAGCGTAATCCGGATAAGTCATCCGAACCGGGATCAACACCAACGGCAACGGCAATATCATGTACTTCTTTCGAAGATAGTACTTCAGCCGAATCAACTTCCCATGTATTTAATATCTTTCCGCGTAACGGCATCACCGCTTGAAATTCTCTGTCACGGGCTTGTTTGGCCGAGCCGCCAGCCGAATCCCCTTCCACCAGAAATAATTCTGAAACGCTGATATCCTGCATGGAGCAATCTGCCAGTTTCCCGGGCAATGCCGGACCACCACTGACTTTTTTACGGACGATTTTTTTATTTGATTTAAGTCTTTTTTGCGCCGCGCTTATGACCAATTCAGCAATACGCTCGCCCATTTCCACATGCTGATGCAACCATTGGCTTAATGAATCTTTAACAACACCCGAAACGAATGTCGCACATTCACGCGAAGAAAGACGTTCTTTGGTTTGCCCGGCAAACTGCGGGTCATCCATTTTTACAGATAATAAATAACAACAATTATCCCAGACATCGTCCGCCGTTAATTTCACACCACGCGGTAATAAATTTCTTGATTCACAAAAATCACGAATCGCATCAAGCAAGCCCTGACGCATGCCATTAACATGTGTGCCGCCCTGGGCTGTCGGGACAAGATTGACATAACTTTCTGTCACCATCTCAGCCGGTTCTTCCAACCAATGTACGGCCCAATCCACGGCTTCATGCTCGCCCTGCATCGAGCCTAAAAAGGGTTCAGGTGGAAGCAACTCCAGTCCGGCTAATTCTTCGGTTAAATACGTTTTAATACCGTCTTCATAACACCACTCTTCTTTATCTTTTTTCGCTTCATCATAAAACGAAATCTTTAAACCGGGGCATAAAACGGCCTTGGCTCGCATTAAGTGTTTAAGTTTTGGAACGGCGTAATTTGTTGAGTCAAAATATTTAGCATCGGGCCAGAAACGAATTGTTGTGCCGGTGTTTTTCTTGCCCACACTGCCAACTACTTTTAATGGCGTTTTTACGTCACCATTTTTAAAAGTCATGCTGTATTCATTGCCGTTGCGTCTGACCAAAACTTCCAGGGTTTTAGATAAGGCATTTACAACTGACACACCTACTCCATGCAAGCCACCGGAAAATTTGTAATTCTTATTGGAAAACTTACCGCCAGAATGTAATCGGGTCAGAATAACCTCAACACCGGATATTTTTTCACCGGGATGCTTGTCGACCGGCATTCCACGACCATCATCCGTCACTGAGACAGAACCATCTTTATATAATGTGACTTCGATTTTGGAAGCGTGTCCGGAAATAGCTTCGTCGACACTGTTATCCAGTACCTCTTGTACAAGGTGATTGGGGCGTGTCGTATCGGTGTACATTCCCGGTCGCTTACGAACCGGATCCAGACCTGTTAATACCTCGATATCAGAGGCATCGTATTTTGAGGACAAGTAATTAATCTCACTGCTAATGAATTTGTGCGATAGGATAACTCAAGTCATTTTCACAATGTAGCATTGATTTTATTTAAACTCCTGACTTTCGAGTTCTCGTAGTTCGTGGCTCGTGGTTCGTGGTTCGTGGTTCGTGGCTCGGGGTTCTGATCACGTTTCACGTTTCACGTTTCACTTTCTCCTGACTTCTGACTTCTGACTTAAGATTCAAAAGATAAAAAGATGTCCTTGCGACTGGTAATGAGGCAAAGTGATGCTAATATATGCGCCATTTTTAAGGTCGTAACGTGTTTAAACCCAACATATCAGAGGCTGCTTGTGCCTAAGAAAGCAAATTCAATCAATTTTGAAAAAACATTAGCTGAGCTTGAGCAGCTAGTGGAAAAAATGGAAAAAGGCGATCTTTCTCTGGAAGAGTCTCTTAAATATTTTGAACGTGGCATTTTGTTAACAAAAGCATGTCAACAGGCATTAAGTGAAGCCGAACAAAAAGTCAGTATATTACTGGAAAAAGACGGAAAACCTGAGCTTGAGCCTTTCGAGCCGAATAACAATAATAACGAATAAATAAATGTCAGATTTCCTAGAACGATTGCAGGTTTACCAAAAATCTGTCGAGAAGGCACTTGATCATTGGCTACCGAATATGTCTATTCAGCCAGAAAAATTGCATGGGGCAATGCGTTATTCGGTTCTGGGCGATGGAAAACGCATCCGTCCCGTTTTGGTTTATGCTACAGGTGAAGCTTTTGGCGTTGATTTGGAAGCACTAAATGGTCCTGCCTGTGCTGTTGAAATCATTCATGCCTATTCGTTAATACATGATGATTTACCTTCCATGGATGATGATGATTTACGACGGGGCAGACCAACCTGTCATAAAAAATATGATGAAGCGACGGCAATATTAGCTGGCGATGCATTACAAGCGCTTTCGTTTCATATCCTGGCGCAGGATCCGGAAATTAAAGCTAATAGCCAACAACGATTGGAGATGATCAATACACTGGCAATAGCGAGCGGCTCAAGAGGTATGGCTGGCGGACAAGCTATTGATTTAGATGCCGTTGGTAAATCATTAAATATTGCTGAACTCGAAAATATGCATATTCACAAAACAGGCGCCCTGATTAGAGCGAGCGCTGAACTAGGTGCATTATCTGCTGAAAACGTTGATCCGGATCTGTTTTCCCGTATTTCACATTACTCGAAATGTATTGGACTGGCTTTTCAAATAAAAGACGATATTCTGGATATTGAGGGAGATACCGAAACCTTAGGTAAACCACAGGGCTCGGATATGGCCAGAAACAAACCGACCTACCCCGAATTACTTGGGCTTGAAGGGGCGAAGCAAGCTGCGGACGATTTGCACAGTGAAGCCATAAAATGTCTGGATGTTTTCGATAAACAAGCCGATATGTTGAGAGATATAGCTGATTATATCGTTAAACGAGACAAATAATTTTGAACAAGTCCGATAAGTATCCACTCTTAAACTAGATGGATATGAGGCTTAAATAGCGTAGAATCATTCAATATTAAGCGATTCTCCAGCCGATTTTTACTACACTTAACCACAAACTGTTATTGGAAATTATACTAATGAGCCATCCAGCGCCTACAGCAACTATACCCGACACTCAGAATACGCCCGACACGAGGCACATTGCTATTGATAAAGTCGGCATTAAAAACATCAAACATCCGATCGTTGTCAGTGATCGTTCTGGTCGTGAACAACATACAGTTGCAGATTTCAATATGTATGTGAATTTGCCTGAAAAATACAAAGGCACCCACATGTCTCGCTTTGTCGAAATTCTGAATGATCATGAATATGAAATCACTGTTAAATCTTTCAAACGAATGATTGAAGAAATGACCGAACTTCTGAATGCAGAATCGGGCGATATTGAAATGTCATTCCCCTACTTTGTTAATAAAAAAGCGCCGGTTTCCGGTGTCATGAGCCTGATGGACTATCAAGTATCATTTATCGGGCAAATAAGAGAAGGTAAAACTCAAGTGCTGGTTAAAGTACTTGTACCCGTTACTTCGCTATGTCCTTGCTCAAAAAATATTTCAGATTACGGCGCTCATAATCAACGTTCGCATATCACCGCTTGCGTAAGAATGCGTGACTTCATGTGGATTGAAGAACTCATTGATATCATTGAAAAAGTTGCATCTTGTGAGCTTTATGGATTATTAAAACGCCCTGATGAAAAGTACGTGACTGAACGAGCTTACGATAATCCCAAGTTTGTCGAAGATATCGTACGGGATGTTGCTGTTAAATTTAATGAAGAGGATCGTGTTGCCGGTTATGTTGTGGAATCAGAGAATTTTGAATCTATCCATAATCACTCTGCTTATGCCATGTTGGAATGTGATAAAGATGCATCATAAACAGGGTCGAATTTAAGCGACTCATTTCCATCTAAAATATTTAATTAATTTCGGCATTTTTTGGTCAATTGTCAAAACTTTGCCGTTAAATTAAGCCTGAACATTGATTTAAAATCATTCAAAAACTAATAAATTATTGTTTTTAAACAATACTTTTCCAGTGGCATAGCTTATGCAGATATATCAATGTATATATCTCCTCCCCCCCTTGAGATGTGGGTGCAGTAAAATGCACCCCTTTTTTTTCTGTGGAAATGAACCAATTATATTAATCTCTCTCTATAAACATTAAGAGACATTAAAAAACCATGAAGAAATTCTATATCCTCCTCTTAATAATGCTTTATGGCCCTCTAGCCTCTGCTGACGCTATTGAAATGCGTGATTACATCATGATCAGAAATGATATATCGGAAGCAGAGGTTCTTTATAAATTTGGTTCCCCGGATCACGAAACGATTAACAGTGATTATCACCACTACATATTAAGCAAAACCTGGTTCTATATTCCTATGCAAGCTGGTTCAAATAAATGGATTACTGAACTCAGATTCAATGGCAACGGCAAGTTAATTTCAAAAGATAGATATAAAGTTAAGTAAGATTCGATTTAGCTTCGTTCCAGAGCGCATCCATTTCTTCAAGTGTTGCTTCATTTAAGGATTTATTTTGTTTTGTTAGTGTTTCCTCAATGTAATTAAACCGTTTTATAAACTTATCATTGGTGCCACGTAAGGCGAGTTCCGGGTCAATTTGATAATGTCTGGCAAGATTAACGCAACAAAACATCACATCACCTAATTCTTCAGACAGGTGATCATTGTTAGTTCTATTACTTACTGCTTCACGCAGTTCCTTTAATTCCTCTTCAAGCTTATTAATAATATCGGCACTATCCGTCCAGTCAAAACCGACAGTGGCTGCTCTTTTTTGTAATCTGGCTGCTGTTTGAATTGCAGGCATATGCTTGGCAACGTTATCAAGTAATTTATTTTTATCCTGAACATCTTCAGCATCACTACGTTCTTGCTGTTTGATTTCTTCCCATAGTTGTTTAACTTGTTTGCTATTTTCAAGCTGAACATCTGAAAAAACATGGGGATGGCGTCGTTCCAGTTTCTGATTTAATTGTGTGACAATGTCTTCAAAATTAAAGTGCCCGTCTTCACCTGCCATTTCTGAGTAAAAAATGATGTGAAACAGTAAATCCCCCAGTTCATCCTTAATTCCTTCAAAATCATTGCGATCGATAGCATCAACAAGCTCATAAACCTCTTCGATCGTGTAGCCTTTTATTGAGTCTATAGTCTGTTCCCTGTCCCACGGGCAGCCCTTTGCCGGATCTCGTAGAGATTTCATAATTAATAGTAATTTTTCCAGTTCTTTCATACGCTTTATCTCAGACTTGATTCAGGTTAATGTTTCTTATAAAAAGAGCATCATTTTTAATTTCTAAAAAATGTTATGATGACTTTATAAAAGTCTAACCAACAAGCATAGTGAAATGACACCATTAATTTTACGACTTGACGTTGCAGGTTCACCCGTAAGGTGGGTTCCATGGCAGGATGCCGTAAACCTGTATGCGCGCGAAATGATTGCCTGGACTGCTGGCGAGAGCATGTTTACCTTTCATGGCGGTATTAGCCGAATATCCGGCGAACGCTCTATTGTCAAAATAAACTCCATTATAGCGGTTAAACGCTCAAATCAGATTAAACAGAAACGTATTATTCCTCCACTGACTAATCGTGAGCTGTTTTTGCGAGATGCTCACTTATGTATGTACTGTGGTAATAAATTTAATGAACATCTACTGACACGGGATCATATTCTCCCTATTTCCAGGGGAGGAAGGGATCGTTGGTCAAATGTCGTAACGGCATGTCGTTATTGCAATACAAAAAAGGCGAACCGCACGCCTGAAAAAGCGCGTATGCCATTATTAGCAATTCCTTTTATTCCAAATTGGGCTGAATACCTCGCTTTGTCGAATAGAAAAATCCTTGCTGATCAAATGGAGTTTCTAAAGAGTCAGTTTTCCGGTCGGAGCATGTACCTACCTGGTAATTGATCAACTATCTCCTTCCCGGACACGGGATTATTAAGAAACCGTTACCTCTAATGTTGTTTTACAATCAAGAATTTTATTCGGTCAAAAATAATGCAACGTAAACCCTACACTGCCAGCCAACGAATGAGTGAAATACAATCACCCATTATCCCGATCATTGCCGATTTGATTAGTAAAACGCCTGGCACTATTTCATTGGGACAGGGCGTCGTTTATTTCAAACCACCACAATCTGCATTAGATCGGGCTTGCCAGATAGAGGACTCACAAAGTTATCATTTATATTCGACCGTCGAAGGTCTGTCTGAATTAAGAGATTGTATCTCGAGCAAGCTTAAAAATGAGAACAACATTTATTTAACCGATAAACAAAAAATAGTCGTTACTGCCGGCGCAAATATGGCGTTTATGAATGCCCTGATGGCGATTACTGATCCTGATGACGAAATTATTTTATTGCACCCTTATTATTTTAACCACGAAATGGCGATCAATATGGTCAGTTGTAAGGCTGTCATCGTTGATACTGATCTTGATTATCAGCCTGTTCTGGACAAAATAGCTTCCGCGATTACATCGAAAACAAGAGCAGTTGTTACTGTTTCACCTAACAATCCTTCCGGTGCTGTTTATCCTGAATCAACGTTGAAGAAGATAAACCAATTATGCAAAGAAAAAGGCATTTATCATATTTCAGATGAAGCTTACGAATACTTTACCTATGGTGAAACCAGACATTATTCAGTTGCCAGTATGGCAAATACCGACGAACACACGATTTCGCTCTATTCTTTATCTAAAGCATATGGCTTTGCCAGTTGGCGTATCGGCTATATGCTCATTCCGGAACACCTGTCATTGGCCATAAAAAAAATACAAGATACCATTCTTATTTGCCCTGCACGTATAACTCAGGAAGCGGCCATTGCCGCCTTACAGGCAGGGCAAAACTATACTTTTTCTCACTTGCAACAAATTAAAGCGGTTCGTGAAGAGCTATATGCTGCGTTGCAAAGTATCAATAATATAGGTACAACACCTAATACGACCGGTGCCTTTTATTTTTTGGTAGAATTGAACACTGCGCTCACGGGTATGCAACTTGTTGAGCGATTGATAAAAGAACACAAAATTGCAGTCATTCCCGGTGAAACATTTGGCATGGATGAGGGTTGTTATATACGAGTCGCCTATGGTGCACTGGATAAAAAAACATCACATATGGGAATTCAACGTTTGATTAATGGTCTCATAGACATCATTGGATCATGATAAATTACAACAAAATATAAAAAGAGGTAGAAAAATGAAGTCATTAGTAATGATATTAGGCATCATGATGCTGACATCAACAACAGCTGTCGCTGTTGATAGCAATGGAAATTACGCTGTCTGGGGCTTGGGAAAAAAATCCTGTTACGGATTCACTCAAGAGGTTAACGGTGAAGACTTTGACAAATATAAGCATTACATAAAAGGTTTTCTAACCGCCTACAATATGTTCACAGAAAAAACCTATAGCATCACTGGCCGCATGGATGAAAATGATATCATTGAGTGGCTAAATGAATATTGTGGCGATAATCCAATGTCTGGACTTGAAACAGCATTACTCAGTTTTACTTTTGACCATTACGATAAGCGCATGAAAAGCTCGGGCACATCTGTCGGTCGCTAAAATTATAAGTCGAATACAATGAATAACTTACTCGTTTACCCTGAGAAGTTAGATTTCGTCAATTTAATCATATTTTTATGCATAAAAATTGATTAACACTCTGAAATAGGTCATTATTGCACCACCATAACTGGAGAACTGAGGGATAACCTCAGCAATAAGCTTATTTAGTTTAACTGGAGAATGAACTATGTCTAAAATAATCAAGGTTTCTGTTCTTGCACTGTCACTTGCTATGCTTGGTGGTTGTGCAGATATGACTCAAATCGAAGAAGCGAAAGCGGCCGCTGCGGCAGCAATGGCAAAAGCAACTGATGCGTATAATTTAGCTTCAATCGGTCACGGTATCGCATCTGAAGCTGCTTATAATGCTACACAAGCTCAAGCTACAGCTAATGCTGCATTAGAATGTTGTAATGCTAATTCACAAAAGCTTGATCGTATGTTTGAAAAAGCAATGATGAAATAAGAATTAATAATAATTTATTAGTTTTAAAACAAAAGCCCTGATTTATCAGGGCTTTTTTTATTTACACGGACGTAATGTACATCTTTTGTGCAGGAGCACACAAAAGATGTATGCCAATGAATATGAGCGGTAGACACCAAAAGGTAGGCGCTTTAGGCGTCGTCGGGAACAAGCTGTCGAAGATGATGAATAAATCTGGATGTGCAAATAGATACCTGAAGCAATAATCTACAAAAAACTATACACCGCCGCTAATTCTCAAGACTGGAATCCAGACGTAATTCCAGATTAACCTTTTCGGCCTGAGTAAGTTCCTTTCTTAATTTTTTAGCTACTTTTCTATCCAGTCCTTCACTTAGATTTTCAGACACTTTTCCCTGAATATCAGTAGTTGATTTTTCCGCAACTTTTGTTTGTCCTTCTGGTAGATACATTCCAATTGCGACAGGCAAGCCAGTCGGCTTATTGATTGCTTCGTAAGCTGTAGACCAATCAAGCTCGTAATCCTTATCATTTGAAACTTCGACAATCAATGCAACGACACTTGTCAGATTATTTTCAAATTTTTCTGTATCTTCATCAAGAAAAGGATGTGCCTCAAGATAAATGACATTGTCCTTTACACCGATTTTATATGGCTGATTAATTATATTAACCGGCGTTTTAAGAGATACTTCAGCAAACAGTGCTTCGATATCTTCAGGGTACAAACGGACACATCCGTGACTGACGCGCATACCTAATCCATAAGGCTTGTTCGTACCGTGAATCAGATAATCCGGTCTTCCCAAACGCATGGCAAAATAACCTAATGGATTATCCGGACCAGACATTACTATTTTTGGCAGCGGGTCACCCTTCTCTTCGTGCTCTTTTCTAATTGACTCAGGCGGATACCAGTTAGGGTTTACTTTTTTCTCGGCAATATATGTTTTCATATAAGGTGTATGCCAGCCTTCACGACCTATACCAAGCGGATAAGTAAGTACCTCTTGCGGCTTTCCTTTTTGTCTGGGCAAATAATAGTACAGCCGCATTTCAGGAACGTTTAAAACAATTCCTTCCTTAGGCGCGACCGGTAAAATAAATTGCGCCGGCAAGGTTATCTTTTGTCCTTCGCCCGGCAACCACATATCAACATCTGGATTAACCAGCTTCATATCCTGATAACCAAAACCATTGCGACGGGCAATATCAAGTAAAGTATCGCGCTCATCGGCAATTACGCTAGTAATTTCGCCAACGACAGTATCATCCGAACTACTCAATTCATAACGAGTAGCATTAGCACTCGAAATACTACAAAGAGTAAAGAATATTAAGGCAAAAAAATTAATCACTGTTTTCATACGTTGATGTCTGTTTTCTGTATTTTTTATATACTTCCATAAAAATGTAATCGGCTGCAATATAAAAATCATTAATTGCGAACCTGTCGATAATAATAATCTATACCCAAGATACCTGAAGATGCGGGATTTAGAGTGCGTTTGTTTTTATTCAGAGCGAGGCACGACGACGCACATGGCCGCTCCCTGTAAGGAGGAGCAACGAAGCTCTGGATGAAAACAGACGTGATATAAACCTGCATCTTCAGGTATCTTGGGTATAACTCATTGCCAACTTTTTAGATTCACCTATGCGCAGCAAACTTGGTAATAAAATTAAAGTGAAGAATGTGCTGACCGCCATACCACCAACTATCACGCCCGCCAATCCCCGGTACAATTCCGTTCCTGCTCCCGGGATTAATAATAATGGCAACATACCAAAAATACTGGTTAAAGTACTCATTATAATAGGTCTGAGTCTCAGTAAAACAGCTTCTTCTACAGCATCTTTTCTTGAACGTCCTTCTCTTTCAGCAACTCGCGCCTGATGCACCAGTAAAATAGCATTATTAACGACTAATCCCAGCAAAATAATAAAACCGATCATCGTTAACAAGTCCATTGGTTGAAAACTAAACTGGTTAATTAAATTCAATGCAAGAACGCCACCAAAAGTAGCAAGCGGGATTGAAAGCATAACCAGTAAACTATCTTTAAAAGAACGAAACATCGCGCTCATTAACAAATACAAAATAACAATTGCCAATAAAAAACTACCAAGCATATTATCTAATGCAGTAGTTAATTTGTCTGCCGTTCCACCGTATTGAATATCCCCATCTTCGGGTAATTGCGCCAGAATTTGTGGCTCAATATCGGTCTTTATAATTTGCAATGCTTCCTCAAGAGAAACCGTTGTCGGCGGCGACACTTCCAGCGTTACCGTTCTTCTTCTATTAACACGTCTGATTTCTTCTGGCCCGGCAGTACGAACAACATTAACTAATTCACTTAAAGGAAGCACACCTGCATTAGATGTCATGACGGGAATACTTTCCAATTCCTCGGGAGTATCCCAGTATAGAGAACGCAAAATAATATCCAGGGTTTCTTCACCATTAAAATAATCACCAATGAAACGCCCATCACCCAGAGTTTGAGAAAATGCAGCAACTATAGAACGATCCCAACCTGCTTCAGATATACGCCGTTCGTTCGGTACTAATCTCAATTCAGGTTGTGCCAATTCAAGTCCCGGACGCGGACGCGTATTGGGATAGATAGCGGATATCGGTATAAAGGCACTCAATGCAGCATTCATTAAAGCAGGTAGATCCTTTGATTGAATATTAATATCAATCGTGCGACCCGAACCAAAGCCACGAAATAATGATGCCTGTTTTGCAAACGCAATTGAATCAGGAAAACCTTGCACGACAGAATTAATCAATGGCACCAGTTCAACTATATCTTCATCATTCTTTGCTCTCGCACCCATAAACACGCCTCTTGCAAAAGCAACAAAAAAGTAATGTTTAATATAGGGTTCTGTTATCCCATCAATATGCGGTTGCATTCGTCTTGCAACAATTTCACCCATTTCTTTTTCTATCGTTTGAATATTAGTTCCGGGCGGCGGAAGTATAAAAGCAAAGGCCAGATTTTGATTACCGTCAGGCAAATAATCCGCTTTGGGTTTAAACAGGAACATTACTACGACAGGAATAGAAATTAATATCAATATCCATAAAGCACGACGCACAGGTGTATTCGTCAATGTCATTATGGCATTACAGCTTACTTTCCATAGATTACTGTACGGATCAACAAATGATTTCCGTGCTAAAAATATTTTAGCTGCTGTGGGCACGACAGTGATCGCTGTTAATAATGAAAGTGCGATTGCTGCTGTAATAGTTACAGCAAGATCCGAAAACAATTGCCCTACTTCATCTCTTAGAAAAACAATCGGCAAAAAGATAGCGATAGTTGTTGCTGTCGATGCAACGAGTGCACCCCAAACCTGACTCGTACCTTTTGTAGAAGCGTCTTCCGCTGACAAGCCTTTCTCGCGTAAACGCACAATATTTTCCAGTATAACGATCGATGCATCGAGTACCATACCAACAGCAAACGCAAGCCCGGCAAGTGAAATAATATTCAGGGTGCGTCCGGTTATATCCATTACACTAAAACTGGCAACCAGACAAATGGGGATCGAAGCAGCAACAACTAACGTTGCCGGAAACTTTAATAAAAACAAAAACAGAACAATAATTGCAAGCGCAATACCCAAAGCAAGATTATTGCGTAACATTTCTATTGAACGATCAATATAAATTGTTTCATCATAAACTTGTTCAATTGACAAGTTTGCCCGCTTTAATGGCCCCTCGTTCAATTCATCTATCGCTTTATGCAAACCAGACATAACTTCAAGTACATTCACGCCTGTTTCGCGTTGCGCATTGATAGCAATTGAATTTGATCCTTTCGTTAGCACAAAACTATTTTTATCTGTCAGACGTTCTTCAATCGTCGCAACATCTCTTAGATAAATCGGTCGACCATCGCGCCACTCTAAAATCATTTCACCAAGATCAGTCGCCGCATATTTGCCCGCAAAACGAATACTGTATTCACGTTTACCGACGTCGACAAAACCAGCCGAGATATCCTTGCTAGTCCCCGCCAATCTCATCACCTTCTCAAGCTGAATACCAAGGTTAGCGACTTTATATGGATCAAAGGTAATGCGTAATTCCTTATCACTACCACCGTATATTTCTGATTTAGCGACGCCGGGAATACGTTCAAATCGTGATTGCACGACTTCTTCAACAAAGTCTTTATAAGTCTCAATAGACCTGTCATTCCCTTCTTCTGTTTTTATAATAAACCAGCCAATTGCACGGGCATCCTCTCCCACTGAACTTATTGACGGTTGATCCGCATCATCCGGATAATCGGGCACCTGATTTAGTCGATTCATTACTTCAATCAATGCCCTGCGCATGTCCGTTTCAACAGTGAAGGTTAAATTTATTACACCTCGTCCTTCATTTGCAGTGGCACGTATTTCAGTTAAGCCTGGCAAGCCTCTTAATACATCTTCCTGCGGCTCAATAATTTCTGCTTCAACTTCATTTGGCGCAGCGGCTCGCCAATTAGTTGTGATTGTTATTTCAGGTTGTTCCAATTCTGGCGTGAGTTGAATAGGTAACCGGGAAAGACTGATGGAGCCAAATATCAGTAATAGAATAATCGCAACAAGTAAAGCAACCGGATTATCCAGGCATGAACGGGTTATATTCACGGTTTATTTGGATCACCCATAATTTGTACTGTTTGTCCTGGACGCAGTCGTTCATTACCACGAATAACGATTTTGTCATTTTCGTTTACATCAGCAATAACTTGTATGTGCGTTGCATTGGAAATACCTGTCTTTACAGGAATAAGCTCTGCCTGATTTTCATTATTGATTCGATAAATAATAACGCCTGCCTGTCGAATAACTAACGCATCACGAGAAACGGCAATGACATTTTGTTTTTTATTGATCGGACTGGCGACTTGCACAGCCGTACCTGCCTGCCAGTCAGTATTATCAAATTCAACTCGAATTTCATATAGTCTTGAAACATCATCTCCAACTGGAATAGCGGCTCTGACCGTTCCTTCAATTTCACCGGCAGAGCCTTTAATCGATAAGGTATCTCCTACTTTTACATATTGAAATGACTCTTGTGGAATTCGAGCTTGAACCTCAACCTTATCCGTATTAATTAAACGAACGATTTGATCGCCTGCTTCAACTCTTTCTCCGGCTGTTTTGTAACGTTCAGTTACAACACCGGAAAATGGAGCCCGTACTATTGTTTTATTCAGTTCATCACGAGCTATAGCAAGTTTCGCTTTGATGATTCTTATTTTAGCGAGAGCTTCATCATGATTCGCTTGAGTTTGATCTAATTGATTTCTGGCAGCATTATTTTGCCTGGCCAATTTTTCCAGTCTTCCTGCTTCTTTGCGATAAAATTCAACCATCGTCTGAATAGGCATAACTTCAGCGCTGATCTCATTCAGTGCAAGTTGATAAGCAATGTCATCAATTTTTGCGACCACTTCGTTTTCATTAACACGATCACCAACATCAAGCACATTATCCAAAATACCGGTAACTTCAGCGGCAATTTTTGAATCAAAACGTCCAATAACCGTTCCTGAAACCCAGATAAATGGCGCAATTTCGATGTTAATTGCATCCTCAACCTGCACCATCGCTGGTGCCATACCACCGCCAGCCATAGCCGATGATGAAAAAACCGTTAATATACCCAAGATACCTGAAGATACAGGTTTATAGCACATCTGTTTCCATCCAGAGCTTCGTTGCGCCTCCTTACAGGGAGCGGCCATGCGCGTCGTTGCGCCTCGCTCTGAATAAAAACAA
>Ga0214472_10000549_pt1 | contig 45853 bp, 47 predicted proteins | sample RVTome_6_FD_207662 | JGI IMG/M metagenome (GOLD analysis project Ga0214472, IMG submission 207662) | Soil microbial communities from uranium-contaminated site in the Upper Colorado River Basin, Wyoming, United States - RVT140D175 | ecosystem: Environmental > Terrestrial > Soil > Contaminated >...
CTCAGTCGGCAATATAGCAGGCAGAATGCTTTCGCGGATGCAGAGGGGCTTGTTAGTCAAACGCTTCGCAGAGCTATGGAGACGGCGTTGCCTACTATCTTACAAGCTCAGGCTGCAGCAGGCACTAGTGGGGATGCCCTGTCCGCACTGTTAACTCAGGATTTGGCTACTCGTTCTAGTGAATCAGCAGCGGCACAAGGGCTAGGAGCCGCTACAGATTATGGACAGATACTAGCCCAGCTGCAGGGTCAGAAGACCCAGGCTGTAACCTCTCTAGAGGACACTGTTACGCAGGCGCTACTTCAGGCTCTGCAGACTGACGTGGGCTCCCAGAAGCGCGGAACCGAGACTACACGCACTAAACAGAAGGGTACGCAGCAAACCTCTGGTACTCAGCAGACTCAGCAGACTACTCAGCAGACTACCGATCGTGCGTCGCAGCAGCAAAGTACTGAACGTACGCAGTCCATCTAAGGGGCAGACTCATGGCTAAGAATTATGATGATACATTACGGGAATTAGCCGGGCGTGCTAATGAAGTGCTCAATTCAGGAGATGAGCAGCGCATTTCAGAGTTTGACTCTACCCTAAAAGGGATGGCTTCTGCCTCTAATACGGACGCGAATAGCAGGCAAGCTGCTCTCCAGTTGCGGCTACCGGATGTAAATGTAGGAAGGGGTGAGGAAGGGCAGTTAGCCTTCTCCCGGCCTTCTTCCTTTAACCCTACTATTCCTAGAGAGTTTGCGGCTAAGGCTAAGGTGCTGAAGCCGGGGGAGACTATCATAGTCGGGGATCAGACTGGAGTTGGTATTCTGACTAGCCGAGCTCGGCAAACTACTGAGGCTATCGTAGGACGGCAGCTAGCTGGAATAGGAGATGCCGCCACCTCGCCCTCTATCAAAGGGATTGCAGCTCAACTTAATTCCATTGATGGGTTGGATGATCCTATTGAGAAGCAGAAGGCTTTCTTGCAGCTCAGTTCTTCTATAGAGCTTGCCAAGTCTAGCCGTGCTATTGAACTTACTACGCTCAAAGAGCGAGAGTTCGGGGTTCCTAACTTGGAGGCACAGTTGCGCGCAGAGGAAGCCGCTGACCGTACTGACCCTAAGTGGCTGGAAAATCAAGTAGACTCTGCAATCACCTCTCAGATACGCAGTCGGCTACGTACTGCTAAGGCCGACGCTTATACCTTTGCACAGCGAGATCTAGCAGTGGACCCTGTCCTGGCAGAGATGACTGGTCGAATTAATGAGCTTACCGGTAAGATTCAGCTGGAGGCGGGGCAGACTACCGCGAAGGATAAGGAGCAAGAGAAGGTATACGACGCTCTGTTCCCCCAAGCTCGGGATAAGATGAAGGCTTTTGCCTCCCTTGCAAGCGGGCAGCCCATGGATACTATCAACAAGGAGACTGTGCTTAAGCATCTCAATAACCCCGACGCCGGTACTATACTGTCTATGTCCCCAAAGGAGTTGTTGGGGGCTTCCGCGAATAAGGCAGAGCCCAATGCTGAGCTTTACAGAGATATAGTAGAGCGCATGGGAATTATCAAAGACGCGGAAGCAGTTGATAAGTACATGCAAGGGGTTAACCAGGTGCTATCTTTGCCTACTAAAGATGGGGCTGTTGCTGAAGAAGCTTTAGATAAACTAGATCCTAGGCTGAAGCAGATGGCCAGTGATCCGCGTCTATTAGACATAGTGCGCAGAGACACTGCCATTACCAGTGGGATGGTGCAAGCCTCTGTAGCAGAACGCGCGTCTAGGGCCAAAGAGCGTAATGAAGAGGTAGCAGAACTAGCTATCCGATTCATGATGGAGGATGAAATGCATGGCCTTAATATCAGGCCTATTGCGTTACCTCCTGCCCCCTCCCCATTGCTTACACCCCTAATAGAGGAAGCGAAATCCAATGAATTGGGGATTGACGGTATTCTAGAAGGTCGAGCTATTGAAGGGCTCCTTAGCACAGATGACCCTCAGGCCCTTCAATCCAATATAGATATGGTGACGCAGTATGTTATTAATCTATATCGTTCTAATGGGCCTGCTCCAGTACTAGACATAGATGTTATAGGTGGGATTGAAAGGCAAGTAAGGCAACGCTTGCAAGCTAAAGCGGCGGGTCTTCATTTTGGGCGCGGGCCTTTAGATATTATGTCTAATACCTTTGTATGGAATTGGCCGGGTAATATGGTAGGCGAATCCCTAAACGCCATAGAGCGCGCCGTCTCCGTTGATAGTGCATATGCTCGTAGAATAGCAGAGACTCCTGTAACGGGCGCAGCCTTAAGGCTGGCACAGTCTCGTCAAGAAGGACAATAATCATGGCTTACTTTGATGCTCCCACTTTTGCAGGTTACTCTGCTTCCAATGATGTGGATCAGAGTAATAATTTTGCTCAGAATGCACTCGCTGTCGCAGTAGGGTCTGTGGTAGACTTCGGCACTAGCTTTTATAATAGCGTTAACTTTGGTCTGGATGACGTCAGCACCTATGATGCATTGAATTCTATGGGCATGGATACCATGGCGTCTGGGTACCTGCAGAATAAAGGGCTTATTAATACTATCTCTTTTGTAGGGGGGCTGTTTGTCCCAGGGATGGCTGCTATAAAGTTGAGCAAAATGGCTCGAAGCGGGCTTAAAGGCACTAACATGCTGAGCCCTCAACACCAGCAGCAGAACTTTGCTAAGCTGGCTGAGCTTACTGCACAGGGTAAAAAGCAGACTAGCGAGTTCAGAAAGCTTCAACACTCTACTATGTATAAAGGCGTGGCGCAAGGGCTGGTGGATAACGCAGCAGTGGAACTTGCTATTGTAGGGTCCATGAATGCGCACCCCTTTATGGAGGACTACATGGACGACTTCGGGCAGAACTTCGCCACTAGCCTGCTCATAGGTTCCGGTATTAGCTCTGTTATAGACTTAGCAGCTACCGGTTATCAGGTTAAGAAAGTAGTAGGCGCTGTAGAGACAAGGGCGCAGCAGGAGGTGCTAGGAGCAGTGCCTTCTCGTAGTCTGGTAACTGACGGAGTGGTTAACTACCTTGAGTCCATGAAGACTGTAAAGGAAATGGATAACCTTATTAATAATAATGTTATCAATGAAGCAACTCGTACAATAGCGCAGCGTACTCGGGACACTATGATAGTGCGTGCTGATCAGGATTTGCAGTCAGCCCTTAAAGGTAAGCTCAAAGAGGACATGACTGGTTCAAATGAGATGGCTGAGCATCTTAGGAAGATCTTTGATAATGAAGGGATGCTCGGGGTAGGAAACGCTAGCTATTTTAAACCTAGCCCCCTAGGTGGAGTGCAGCGCACTCCATTCACGGCTAGAGTTACCGAGCTCATTACCCCGATCAAGGAAAAGATTAAGGGCACTGATCAGGAAGTGGACAAGCTAATAGTAAAATCTGCGTATGTTCCACGTGAAGGCATTATGGTTACTCCTGCTGAGGCTAACAGGCTGGCGGGGGCTGCGGACTCCTTTACAGAGTCTCAGATTAAGGCAATGGCTAAGTCTATTAGCCCTTTTCAGTTAGATGATGTAGGTCTAGATATTCTGGAAGAGCTTGCCACTAACTTGGAAGGCAAGTATTTAGCTAAGCTAGAAGGCTACGACAAGATGGATCTTACTCATGGGGCTAAACTTGCTATCCATGAAAGCGACCTTATGTCTCTGCAAGGAGTAAGGGCAAGGGTCATTAAAGATAAAGCGCGGCTTGATACTTTAAAGACCCAGCTGCCGGAGTTGCAACAGACAGTAGATACCGCGGCTAAGGGCAGCAAGGAACTAAAGGCCGCCAAATCCGCTCTTACTAAAACTAATAACCAGATAAAGAATATAGAGGATACAGCTGAGAAGCTACAAGTTCGCGTAGTATCTGACGCGGATAGGCTATTCAATACTCAGGTACTCACTGCTAAGGTGCAGAAAAGCACAGGTATTAAACCTACGCATCTGCAGGATATAGATAACATAAGTAAATCCGCTACCCACATGAGAAACTGGGAAGGCCTAAGCGCAGAGGCACAAGATGCTATGGCGCAGTGGGTTAGAGGAGCAGGCGGTGAACGCACTATGCGTGTAGCTATAGCCCAGTACCGCAGAGCTCCTACCAGTGCCCCTGCCTGGGTCAAAGAGATAATGGAGCATCCTGAGCGTCAACGCCAGCTTGATACTCTTAAGGCACAGGCTGACTCTGAAGGTAATATATACCTACGTCGAGGTACGAAGGCTAAGCCTAATGGCCACTTTGAGGCAGAATCCTATACTACTACTCCTCGTATCGCTGCCAAGTTTGCAGGGAGAGCTGGGCATGACTATGCTTACAAGATTAAGGTAGATGATGTAGTAGGCTACATCCATGGAATAGACGAATCAGAATGGGTGGTTATGTCACCTACGCGTGAGACTGCCAGAGACACTAGCAAGTTCCAGCGTCTTGTTACTAATGACGCAGATAACACGCTAGCTACCCAGCTTCCAGTAGTTACTGTGGATAACGTTATACAGCATACTGACGATGCCACACGTCAGATGGCGATCAAGCTCGGTAAACTAGGCAGGAGCCCAGAGGAAATAGCGCGTCGTACTAATCTTGAGAACGAAACAGTAGAAGCTTTGCTTGGTGCGCATGGTAGCACTAACATACCCTTACGCTATCACTATGGGCAGGCCGGTAAGCTAGCAGATTACCTGTCTCCTACTCAACGTGTTCTGTCTCTGTCTGATAACGGTAGGCTTACCTCCTACGGCGAATATGTGCATCTAATTAAGCAGCACGCAGATCAAGCTATCCTGGATAAATGGAACATAGAGACTACTATATCTTTGCTGCAAACCTCTAAGTCTGCTATTGCTAAAGATCTTATGGCAGACTTTGGGCTTGGGGCGGGGAATGCGCATGGAAGGAGTGACTTTCTTAATCTATATGATAGCCTTAAGAACCAACTGGGGCAGATATCCGATGCACTAGCAGGTAACAGACTATTGCAATCATCAGATATGTACTCCCGTATGATGGGGGATGCCGGCCTTATAGTTAATAAGTTCGGGGAGCAAAGTGCACGTGTAGCAAACTCGGCTATCGACCGCATGATAGGGCCTGCTAATCAGTATCTCAGTTCCATGGTTCAGAACACTTCGGAACTGTTAGCGCACAACGTAGTAGTGCAAGCAGTACGTAGCTCAGGTAAGGTACTTAGGCTAGACGAAAACTTCCGGCTTATGGAGGTAACGGGTACGCAGGTCGTAAATAAGCAGGTAGTGGAAGTATTAAAACCTCTGTCTTACTTAGGTAAAGAAGTAGCTATCCCTGAGCATATGGGCAGCTTACGTAACTTGTTCCGCCAGTATGAGAATATAGGTAAGGAACTCCAGCAGATGCGTACTACGCAAGCTAAGATCTTAGGGGCAGTAGAGCCCTCTGATAAAGGGCTATGGCTTCCTAACTTTGATCCACGTTCTAAATTTGTTGGCTTTATTAGGACCACTGAATTGGACGAAGCTGGGCAGGCTACTATTGGTAACAGGATTGTTACTGGTAATACTCTGGAAGAACTCAATGAGAAGCGCGGCCTGCTGGTCAATCGCTATTCTGGCACAGATACTAAAGTAGATTTTATCTGGCCCAAGGAGCGTAACCTTAGGCAGTCTACTGATTACGACAGACTGAAGCATGAGGCTATGAAAGGCAAGCTCCAGTTGGCAGACCTGGGGCAAACTAAGAAGGGTGCCGGTGCGGAGGAGTTACCAGCTGCTACTCTAGAAGAGGCTCGTAATCTACTCCATGGATACTCAGCTTCCATCTTTGCTCATACGAGGGATATGCAAGGAATGCTGATGGATGATGTAGTAAGGCGCCTTGATATCCTTAGAGACGCCTCTCGTCAAGCCTCTGATGATCAGGCTATGACTCCTATCACTAAGTTCCTTAAGAGCCAGGTAGACGCGGCCAGTGTCATGAAGGCTACGCTGCTGGGCAGTAAGGACCTATTAGATAGCTACGTACCAGCCCGCGCTATGAATGATGCTTTTAGCAATGCCGTGGATACTGGTATTAGTACTATTAATAAAATCAGGAATACCATAGCCACTGAGGTAGCTCCTAGTGCTAAGGTATCTGCTAAGTGGGAAAAGGTGCAGCAGGAATTTGAAACTGCCGGGCTGCCTTACCCCTATCGCGAATTAGATCCTCCTTATATAGAAAAGCAGTTCGGCACGGAGGCCGCCAGCGGGGATGCCAGGCGCTTAGTTTCAGTAGGCAACGCATTCGCTTCCACTATGGCTCTGCGTTTCATGGAGATAGCCCACCCCCTAGTTAACCTACTTTCTATGCCTATCCTTACTCAGTCGGCCATCGGGGCTTCTACTAACAGCCTCATGGGGCATACGGCTAAGGCACTAGATGGGACTGGTATGTTCGACACTACTAGGCATATGTACACCGGAGTGCGTAATGCTTTTAATCCTCCGCCTTCTATGATACCGCTCATGCGGAGAGCAGAAGAGACTGGAGTGTTCAAGGCTATTGTTTCTGAAGCCACGGATGTTATCAAGCTTACCAGACTACGTGACCGCGGGGCCATAGCACGGGCTGAGAAAGTAGTAGAGAAAATAGACGGGGCACTAGGAGGTAAGCTAGTAGCTGCCTCTGACTGGTCAGAGACCCTAGGCCGTAAGACAGCCTTTGGCACTGGGGTTAACATAGCAATGGAACGCTTCGGGCTTAGGCTAGGGATGGATGACGACAAAATATTTCTGTTCGCGCGGGACTTCACGGATCGCTCTATTGGGAACTATGCGGCGCACCAGCGCCCCGTCATGTTTCATGGGACATTGGGCGCCGCCGCGGGGCTGTTCCAGACCTATATGGTCACCATGGCTCAGAACATCTACAAGAATCTAGAGACGCGGGACTTCGCCACGATCGCCCGCACAATGGCGTGGCAGGGCTCAATCTTCGGACTAAGCTCTTTGCCAGGCTACGATCAAATGTCTACGTACATAGGAGAGAGCGTTAATAAGGATCATACGGATTTGACGACTGGTGCCTACAAGAAGCTAGATGACGGTATGGCTAATGTAATGCTATACGGACTGCCTAGCAATATTGGAAGCCTGTGGGGGGATACTCAGGTTGGGCCTAGTCTTAGCACCCGAGGCGCAGTGGACCCAAGGTTCGGTATTCCTGCGGCTCAGATGGTCTACGATGCCGGAGCTTCCATAGCCACTGTGGCTAGTAGAATGGGAGTGGCTGGAGACTTTGACGCTTGGCGAGGTATGCGGGAGGCTCTGTCTATTCAGAGTATCAGCCGGCCAATAGCACGCATGAGTGAGCTTAGCCTTTCGCATTCCATTACTAGCCAAGGCCGTACAGTATCTACGCCCGAGGAAGTATGGACTCCAATAGGAGTAGCTAGCAGACTTATGGGAACTAGGACTACGGAAGAATGGAAGCTGCGAAGCGCAATGCACCTCAACACTTACTACGGGAGCGTAGACAGGGACAACAGGAAAGTAGCTATGGAAGATGTGCGTACTCAGCTAAGGGCTGGCAGCCTCAATGATAGTACGATAACTAGTGCTTTTGATAGGTACCTAGAGAAGGGAGGGACTCCTTCCGGCTTCCGTAGCGCACTAAACAATGCGCTGCAGTTTGAGAATCAGTCAATCAGAGCTAGGCTATTCGACGACTTGAAGCCGGATAGCCCTATACTGGATATGATTGATAATATGTGATAAGCACATAGCAAGAAGCCCCCTTAATTAGGGGGCTTTTTTATACCCCTATGCAAATAGGGAGTGGCTGCTTGACTAAGGGATACAAGCAATAGCGTCTGCGCGGCGGCTTCCACAGCTTGGCTGTGGGGGCGACGATCACCGCGCATTGCGTAGTATGGGCCCCTAAGTCAATCACGCCTAGCGTACTCATTTAGGAACTTTGACTAAAACAACCGCTAGCCAAAGCACAGAAGGGATTGAAATAATATACCCCCATGTAGCCATTATCTTAAGAGTAGCCCGTAATGGAGCTAGTGATTTGTCATCCAGATCATTCATTATCTAATTCCTTTAGCCCTGCAAATATAGTTCTCTTTATGGGGGAACCAATAAGTATCACAATAGCATATGCGCTTCTTATTCTCCTTTGTCTTACGGTAGGTATCTACTGAGTAGGTTCCTCCACATGCGCAGAGAGGTTCTACATTATAGTGGGTTGGGTCTATTCTGAATGTCTTCCTTCCTTTGCACTTCTTGCATCTACAAGGAAATCTCTTCATACTAAGCTCCTATAGTATATCGTAGGATCCGCAATAAAAACAGAAGTGTTTAGGATGATCAGCCACATTCCAACATCTGTTACACTTGCGGCAGTAGCGCTTCCTAACGTATAGTGACTTACGCATAGCCTTTTCCTATTTCACTATACGTAAGATGGGGGTCTTAACCTGCGTTTCTGGTTTAGCTTCTACTCTAATTCTGCTAATGAGCTCCATAGTCCTTGAGACTATCTCTTCTGGAGTATAGGATACTGGGCACCCCTGCCCCGTAATTTGGATAACCCCTGTATGATCGCCATTATCCCAGAAGTCAGTCTTGAGTAGTTTGATACCTCCTTCTGCTTGATTAACAATTACGTTAAGCAGCATAAAGATCATCATTAGCTCGTCGTCATTTATATGTTGATTACTCATAAAGCCCAAACTCCTTTGCCATTAGCGCATGAATAGCTTCCTGGGTAGGCATACCTCCTACGGTAGATAACGTCCCTTTTATTTTACCATTAACCCAGAGCTCTAACTCTCCTCCTATTTTATTATGACGCCAGCCAGAGAACTCCTCCTTTTGTAATTCAGTTGCCAGCTTAAAATCAGCATGGTCCGGCCGTTTAAACTGCTCTGTTTGAATATTACCAGGGTCCCCCATACTAATGAACTTACGTAGAAATTGCTGCTCAAGTTTTTGTTTCGTTGTCTTCGTATCTTCAGACATTAGCCTTCTCCTCTTTTTCCTTTATGTACTTAACCCGCACCATTCGATAAAGTTGTGGAGTCAGGGTAAACCTAAGCATAATATCCTTAGGCGCCTCCTTGTTATCCATGGCTTCATAGATGGTAGGTAGCATTCTCTTAACACGCAGTGTGATCTTCATTCCATTTCCTCCAGTTCAAGATAGTCGGATAGGATAAGGCCATCCCCCCATTCGTCTCTAACTTTATTAATAGCTACAAAACCCTCAGGCTCAACAGCTTTTATTTTACCTGCAAATATTAGACTCTTCATTATCTCAGTCAGCTCCTGTGGCTTGGTTAGGTCTTTGCCTACTTGCTTCCATAGCGTACGTATGGGAATCGGAGTAGGGGAGCTCGAAAGTATAACCATTATATCTGACTGAGTAGCATTGTTCTTTCCTCTGCCAAACTCTCCTAATGCTTTCGGCATTCTATTCTCAGCGAAATGCAATATGGTATTAGCTTCTAGTATATGCCTCCCTTGCACTTCTATGCTCAGGTCCATAGCTGCTAGAGTCATTGCCACTTTGAGCATGTGGGTATAGCGCCTTCCATTATAATGTTTAAAAGTAAAGTCTGGAATAGGAGGGTAGTTATGATAAATAGACTTCATAGCTTCATGCGCTTCCTTAGTAATTATGGCCTCCCCTTTTACTTCTTTTATTATAGTTTTAAGGGTGGTTAATATACCAGTTTCGTATTCCTCTTTTGGCCTTCTAGGAAGATAGTACTTAGAAGATCCTGGCTCAGAGAATACCAGCAACAATCTACTCATGAAGCCTTGCCCTACTACATCGGGGGGACAGGTTAATGAAAACCCTGTAGGGGTATTACCCGCAAGCAAATTAACAGTAGGCTTAACCACAACTACGTCCTTCCCATGCAGCTTAGGGTGTTCGTACTTGGCTCTATTGTCCCATAGCTTACCTAGCATAGTTAGGAATTCCTGATTAGCAGGACCTACTAGATCAAGGAACTCATCTGCTACTGCATATATATCAGACACCTCCTCAGGCAGTGTGCTATCTAATAGAAACTCTAGATCTATATCTTCCTCGTCTAAAGTAATTCTAGAGCCCTCTTTTTTAGGCATCATGGAGTGCAAGAACATCTCCTTACTAAGTCTGTCTGCTGCAAACCTGTCATACCCTACCTTCCTAGCTAACTTCTCTACTATGTTAATGGCACTAGATTTCCTAGCGCCCGCCTCCCCCATAAGCATTATGTATTGACTAGGATAGATATCAGTATGCCCGAAAGGGAAAGAGAATTGCCTGCCTAGTAGAGCCCCCGTTAGGCTAATCAGGCTCCACCTATGATAGGTCAAAGGCGATTCACTGTCCCCAACGTATTCAAAATACCTCTGGAAGAATGAATCGTCCATTCTTATACCCCACTTTGCTCAGTTCCTTATAAGACTTTGTGCTAATCTCAAAGTCCACTTTAATGCGCATTGGTACGTCTATGCCAGGAAACTGTACTGGGACATCCATACATTCTTTTTGTATTTCCAAAGCTTCTAGTAGCCGGTCTGCCAGTACTTGACTTATTATGCTGTCATGAATTTGGCCCTTCAATCTGTACACTCCCAGCCACTCCTGTGCTGCTGTCAACCTGTCATAGACAGCACGCATAGCCTTGTTAAGCAGGAAGACAGAAAGGTTCTGAGGCTGGTGCGCTACTGCACTACGCAGTACCGCATGATGGCGTGTCGGGTCACCAAAGAATAACCTAGTCCAACCCAGTACAGAGACAATCTTTCCTTCTCTTACTAAGGTATCCGCTGTCTTTTTATACCACTTGCGTATCTCAGGGAAGGGGCTATGGTAGGTATTGATTAAGAAACTGGCAAAATCAAATACCTTCATACGCTTAGCTTGCTGCCCATAGTTTAATTTAGGAGCTGAATTATCTAGATTGATTCCTAGAATAGAAGCACCTAACTGCATGTTCTCCACGCCCATGTTCTCAGTGAAGGTCTTACTCCCCATCATGTAATTAGTACCGTGGACTATTTTCTTCATAACCTTATTACGCATCTCGTCACTTACATCTTCGTAAGCGAAGTGGAAGAAGATAACAGCTAGGTTCTTATAGAAGTCTCGCTCTTCGTCAGAGACTGCTTTAATAAGAGCCATGCAACAAGATATGAAAGCTGTGCATACTGCTTCTGCTTTGGAGAAGTCAGCATTAACCCATATAAACCCTTCATCCGGTACTAGCTGGGCCTTGCCATAACTGGGGATATTCTGCGCTTGAGTTCCGCAATTGAAATTGCTGGCCCTACTCGCCATGCGCCCAGTATCAGTAGCCCATGGGTTCAACTCATACAGGAGTCTTCCACTCTTCTGTAGGTATCTGAAGTAGGTACCTATGGCTTTATTATTTTTCTTATAGATTATAATCTCCGTAGTGAACCTAGCTAGGATAGGGTGCTGATTAGCTACGGCAATGAGGTTCTTCTCATCCGTGCAAGACTTTGATTTACCTATCTTAGGTTTACTTGCCCCCAGTACTCCATAGATAAGATGTTCTACTTGCTGCCAGCTGCCAGGGTTGAAGCTGGCATCTGCTGCCATAAGACGGAGTATGCGAAGGGAAGCATTCTTTTTCTTCTTCGCTTCTTCTAGTACTATAACCCTTACTTTATTATCTACTTTAGCTCCTTCGAAAGCCGAGTACATACAAGGGTATACCATTTTAAAAGTCATGGCATTGTTTATATGCACCCAATTATCTGTAGCGCACATCTGCATAACAGCAATCATAAGGGTCCAATAAGTATCATCCATATTGTAGATCAGCAATTGATCTATGTTTCCCTGTTTAGCTGCAAGCTTGGATTTATATTTCCAATAGGAATAGTGCGGGAATAAGTAAGAGGCTACAAAGGCAAGCGCTTTTGGGAGCTCAGCGTATTCCGCATGAGCTGCTCCCATAGTATCCCATACGTAATTACGAGGGTGCGCACCATAGTTAATCAGATGCGTTAGATCGTATACACCATTATGAAATACCTTAGGAGTAGGAAGGTCTAATGCTGTTCGTAGCCAGCGAATGACTTCCTCAAATTCTCCTAATGACCATACCTCTTCTCTGAACCCAGTAAAAGGGATTCCGTAGGATAGGATAGATCCATCTTGAAGCAGCATGGATACGCTGATTGAAGTAATGTATATGGGTTTAACTTCTAGGCTAAGATCCCCAGCTTCCATCCCACGTTTAGTAGTGGCCCGGCCATAGTATTTATCTATCTCTTCCCCATTAGTCTCAATATCCCATGCACTTAAAACGGCGCCTTGCAAATCTCGTAAGCAAGAATCCAACTGCGATACCCTTTGCACTTTGACACGCTTATGCTCTGGCCCGGTAAACCCATAGTAGGGGATCTTATCCAGGTCACTGCCCAATAGCCACTTACCATGGTTGACGGTTACCATATGTGCCATAGGATTAATGATCAGAACTGGTACATCATACTTAAGTACGCTACCTCGCCAATCATCCAGTGTGGCTTTTGGATCTCCTATCAGAGCTTGAAGTGTACGCGCGTTGGCTACTACAATAAAGCTCGCGTTACACTGCTTGGCTGCGTGCTGAAGTTGCGTGCTGGTAAGAACCTTAGAGGTAATAGCAGCAGAGTGCTGCCTCTTAGACAGCTCAACTTGAAACATCGGGAGATACTGTTTCTCCGGTGCCGTATAATTAAACAATAATAGCATACCCACTCCTGTTCTGGCATTGCAATAAACATAAGAAAGCCCCCTAGCTCTTATACTAGGAGGCTGTATTATATCTATTTTACCAGGCTCCAATCATTGGCAAGCATATCAGACTGCGAAGGTGCCCAACCCGGTTGCCATTGCCCCTGTGCATTGAACATAGCAAAGTACCCCTGACTGTCGAGGGGAGTATTTTCACCGATCCACTTTGCGGTGCGATCGTTTACTTTACGATCCGTGTCTTGCGTACTAAAAGGGGGGAGATACATAGGAGCCATAAAGACCACAAACATATTCTTTCCGTTCCAGCCAGCCCGCGCTAGCTTCTTACCCTCTTTCAAAAAGTGTATAGCATCCCCAAAGTTGAGGTTTCGCATGCTACGATAGCCTTCAAAGAATACGTCCTTCGGACACCAACTGGTGTGCCCTGTATTATAAGTTACCAATACACCGGAATGGTGATCCGGAACTATGTTATTAAAGATAGATATCCCTTCGGTGCTATTATACTCACCCAGTGTCATACCTTCGTACGCTTCTACTATTGTAGTTCCAATATATTGCATTAGGGAGGACCTTATATTAGGAGGCTAGAAACTAAAAGGGGCGACCGACTAAGCCGATCGCCCCAGTAAGTATTTTAATGCCGTACTCAGGGCTCGCCGCGATGCTAGTTTATGAACTAGCCAGGCCGTAGGCAACGGTTGCCAGGAAGGTAAGGGGAGTAGAAAAAGTCGGAGCTCTTATCTGGAGCATATAGCCACCTCTTTTCGCCTAATTGCGATGCGGACCCTTGCAAGGGTTGGTTAAGGGACGCTAGTAGTTTACCGACATACTCAGGTCTGTATCGAACCCCAGGTCATAGGGCGGGTCTCCGTATAAGTACAAGGCTTATGCTAGAGTGCTCATTGCGACGCTAAACTGAGCAGGGCGGGCGCCAGGGGGTAAACTAATTAGCTCTGGTGGAACGGCCGAACGCTGGTATTTTCGTACCCGTTATTATCCTTGGTCATTACCACGGCAGTAACCGCTTCAATACTCTGGAGTTCCGTAAAGATATCGCGCAGCGACAACGGGGAAAGCTCTTCGGTAGGAACGTTAAGCAGCTGTGCCGCCTGACGCTTGAAGAAAGCCTGCCCTTTATCAGCGTACATAAAGGTATCGCTGAACATAGAGCCTTCCGCTACTGCAACGTCCTTTTCCGGATTATCCATTTCGTCCACGCTAATCACCTGATAGGTAAGGCGAATGCGCACTTGATTGGGCAGGTCAGGCTCATTGTTCTTGCCCTTCTTAGTAAAGGTTTCCAGCTTTACTTCAGGGACCGCCAGAGTGTACAGGCCGTTAGGAGGGGTTACGTAGTTAGGCAAGTTTTCGATAGCAGAAAGATCGGCGTCGAGTAGGGAGTCAAGATCGAGTAGAGTGTCATTGCTCATAGTGTCATACCTTGCTAGTGCGATATAGTGTCAAAGGAGTTCGGTTTTGAATCAACCGAACTCCATAATAATGGGTTTCCGGAATTTTTTCAACCTCGATTTTTCAATAGGCTCCCCCTCCTAGGTACGTTACTGGGTGCAGAGTTAGCAGTAGCTGTAACTTCATTCTCCATTGTTGCAGTATCAAACAAAGGTGCCAGACTAGCCTCCTTCATGTTCTCAAGTTCAATCCCACGCCGGCTACCAGTAAGGCATTGCTTGGAGAAGTTTGTCTTACTACCGGCAATATGCTTTCCTACCTTCATCTTAGTAGTTATCACAGTACCGAAATACTTGGCTACCTTGTGACAGAAATTACGAGTGCCACACATAGGAAAGAACTTGTCTACTCCATCCTGGTCAGGTAATAGAATCTCATGCGTAACACAAACAAAGTTGCAGTACTTGGCTTGCTGTACTACGGATAGGCAATCGCCTAGCCACTTCCCTTGCGCGGCGTAGTCGTCCCACTCCATCTTAGCAGTATCCGAGCGCCCTAGCATGATACCAGCAGCAGCAGAATCCCCAAGCTGACTAAGCGAGTCTGTAATAACAACATCGCGCAAGGTTAGTTTAGACATTTGGAACTTTAGTATATCAGGATCCTCCCCTCTCGGAGCCTGTGGTTGAAGTTTACCATCGGACATGCGAATATAAATTGGGGCTTTCATACTATTCATGACCTTAAGCATGGTCTCAATAGCATGAGGCTCCCGGACATTGTCTGAGATATTGACTACTACTATCTTGGCAGCAGCTTTTTCAGACAGCTTGCCAGCCTTCAACATCCATAGCATAACCTCCCAACTATTTTCGTTGTCAAAGAAGTATACATTATCTATGTTATCAGACTCAGCACAGGTAGCTGCTAGAGCTGACTTACCAGATTTAGGGGCACCATATACTAGAATAGAATGCCCCCTTGTTACTTCATCTCTATCCTTGGCGTCTTGTAATGCTTTAGCCAGCTCTAGTACGTTCATGGTTACTCCTTATTCAACTATGGTGTCGCTATTTACCTGCGCTTTCCAGAAGAAAGGCCTCAGGTCTAAAGCCTGCGCCTTCAAGTATGATACGGGTTTCATTATTTTATTATCACTCCTCCTGCGGAATACCCCATAGCGCACCCCATTATGTATCATAACAGTGCCAAGCACTTCCTGCCCTGCATCTACGTAGTGGGCGCAGGTCTCCTGTATTGCCCATATGGTTACAGAAGGTATGAACTTGGAATGATTATCCTCTAATATAGCTCGCAGTGCCGCTGCGCTATCTATATCGAGCTCTCTCTGCAAACGCCATAACCAATAGCATGACGCACTCAGAATCATGTTAGCGGTTATTATGCCAAATTTCCCTTCTGTATCTACTGGTGCCATCCATAGGCTCCCAGCTCTTTCCTTAATATAAGGCCCTGGTAGCGGCTTCGCGCTGTCGAACCCCTCCAGCGTCAGCCTAAGCGTTTCAAGCTCAGTGTGCCGTAAGTAGCAAAGATATGCCGCTGTTACGAATACATCGCACACCCCATCCAAAAGCTCAGCATAATCGGTGGCCTTATTTGTCTCCAAAAGCTCCGACTTTATCCTGCGTGTTTGATTAGGCAAAGCTACTGCATAATTTGGGTCCAATGAAGTAGAGGCCCTGCCTGTAAAATTAGGGCGGCACGGGTTCCCTGCTAGTATATTCCAATCTACCACAGAATTATAGCATTCCCGCAACTCTAGTATAAACTGATCGTATGTAATATGCATTATAGTACCCCCAGTGCTGTCATTGACTGTTTAATATACACGATCTCATCCTGGCAGTCAAGGATGGGATTATGTGTAGCATGTCGCACCTTATTCTTGTACTCCTTTTTAAAGTCTACTCCTACTTTAAGCTTAGCCAAGGCTACTACTGTAGGTACGTCCAACCAGGAACGGAAATGCCAAGGCATAACACTACTCAGTTTACCATAGAGTTGCTCCAGATGCACCTTATCGAAGTCTGTGCCATTGCCCCATATACAAGCAGCGTTTGGGTCTTCAAGGACTACATTGAGAAGCTGCTTGATATCACTCACATGATCATTCCACTCCCCACGGTCTACCTTAATAAAGGCATCCGCATCCCGTAACGCATCTCGAATGCTAGAACGCTTAGTAAAGTCAGGGTCTATCTTATCCCACCATGCATAATCAGACTGCATATGCAGGGTCTTTTCTTGAAACCTCAGATCATAATCAACTGCTACTACGAACTTCTTATCATCCTTGTAATTAAAGAAATAGAATACTGCCGCCCATACGGGGCAGCCATCATGGATGCCATAGGTTTCTATATCTACCACACAAGCATCAAATGTATTTGCGGGCTTAAGAATTGCATTAACCATTTTAATTACCTATCTGTTGTAGTAAATTTATCAGCGCAATGCCTACACTTCCAGTCTACATTGAGATTAGCGTCGCTGTAGCGGATAAGCTGCACTTGGGTAGTGCCGCATTTAAGGCATGGGGGTACCTTTTTATATAACGCTTCCCTCCTATCTGAGAGCCTCTGTATATCAGGGCGTGCCATGTTACACCTCTATTTTCTTCTAGTTACGTTAGGCATGGTTGACAGTAGATACTATGGCAGGTCGTTTAGCGGCAAGGCAGGCCCCAAAGCTGAAGCTTTGGAAGCCCGCTCGCTAAACGCTACGACGCAGCCATTCTACTGTCAATCAGCCACTCCACAGCGCAGCTCCTCGCGAACCTGCATTAGTATACTACCCAGCTGGTTAAGCCCTACACCCTGGCACACCCCCCAATACGTATCCCCCCATGGGTTCGTCTCCTCTAGGTAGGCATCCCCTGTCGCAAGGAGCTTTAGCTTAAGGTGATAATGCTGGGTGAACTTAGCGCGCACGGCGCCTTCCATTATATCATATTTCTCGGCATCCCAGCTTACGCGAACATCGCATTCCCGGCCAAGCTTTTTAGCCAGCGCAGCACTAGCCGCATTCAGTATCCTAGCCTTCTGTGCTAGATTATCAGTCTTGCTAGCCTGATAGATGTGTTCTACTGAGCGCACCCAGTACCCGTGGATCTCAATCTCAGGGAAGGCGTAGAAGTTGGAAAGGAACCTGTACTCATTTTGAAAGCCTTGTATCTTATTCACCCGCGCTACCCCCATATAGCAGCCTGTTATCTGGAGCGTAGGAATCAGCTACCGGGCCCATCAATCTTTTATCAAGCTTTTTCTTCACCTCTTTCCATTCCTCGTAAGGTAGGAACGGTGGGGCGTCCTGAATAAGCGCGTCTATCTCTACACAGGTTTCCGCCACTTCTATAATATCTCCGTTTACAAGACGGAGTGTAGTCGTATTATACGGGGCAGCGCGTACTCCATAAGATACGATGTGATCCGTGTTGATTCGGGTTCTATTCATCTTATCTTTGTGTAATATGATCCACATCATAGTTTCCTCAACGAAGGGGATGAAACCGCCTTGGGGTAGTTTGTATGCTTCAATGCAATCCGGAGCTCTCGCATTAGGCGGGTATGCCTGCGTCTCTCCCATTCGTCTGGGCTAGCCCAGCCCCTTGCATTCATCAGCATCATATCCATGCCCTCCAATGCTGTTATCACGTCAAGCCTAGTAGCCGCTGGGATCTTATCAGAGCGTAGAAGCCCCAGCACCTTATTTTTACGCTGCGTGTGCGTAGTCCTGTGAAACCGTACACCTACATCGCGCAGCGTACGTATCATATGGGTACCCCCTGGGAAGATATGCATCCTACAGAAAGTGTTAGGTATTAAACCCTTTGGCCTCTTAGCACGGTTAATAGTATCTCGGGCTTCTTCTAATGCTAAAGCCCAAGGGTGCTCATCTGCACTTACACACGGAACATCTGATAACAGCTCTGTGTACCCTTGGAATGGTTCTATTATATAATGCATCTTAATCATAGTGTTACCTCTTTGCCATGCACTCTGTGTATATGATCCTCTATTACTGCGTTTAAGTCATAGACGAAGGTATACTCTGTTTCATCCGCCTTAAAGGGTCGTACCCTGTCTTGGCTAGTCAGATGGCACACTCCATAGTGCCGGCAGGTTTTGTTAAACATGATACACCCACTACTGCGGCGTGGAAAATCACCTAGCTCCATGCTAGTTCTGATCCTTCTTACTTCCTGTAGCAGCCCCATGAACCACTGCAGTCTGTCTACTAGTCCCTTGTCAAAAGCATGCAGCTCAGGCTTAGTGTAGTCTGAGAACATGGTCTTACCTAGTCTGCCTGCAAGATACAAGGTTTTGTAGGAGGCTTGTTCCTCTCCTGTTATGGCATCCAAGGCTATGGAGTAACCTATTACCTGGCCGGAAAACTTATACAGTGGGGCTATGTCATGCAATTGCAGCCCCGTGGTCTTCACGTCCAGCACAGCGTACTGCCCGGTCTCCTTGTTACGCAAGACAACGTCCATATAGCCTACGTAATAGAAGATGGAATCAATGTTGATTCTAAAGGACAGCTCAATGGCAGGTTGATCGTTAAAGTAGGCAATATCCCATTCTTCTAAAATGGCTTCTAATAAAGGGATGCTTTTCAACGCTAGATCTACGAACGTCTCTTGATTCTTGACTCCGTATTCTATGATGGGCCAATACTCTAACCAGCCTTCGAGCAAGCTAAGCTCCTCAGATTGAGTATACAGATAGGACTGCACAAAGGCCCCATACGCGTGGCCAAAGCTAAAGTGTACAGACTCCTCTCTGTCCATACCCAAGGTAAGGATCTTTTCTATCTCAAACTTGCGGTCGCACTGAGCCAGCGTCTCCAGTGTACTATGCGATAGCCTAATAAAAGGCTCGTCCTCCTTCGCCCACTCGGGCCTCTCTACGTAAGATAGTGCAGTCATGGCAGCACCCCTGTTACAATAATGGTAAGCAGCATACCCGCCAGTCCTACTGCCATTACCCAGCCGCGCTTACCTTCCTGCATGGCACCGAAGAAGGTTACCGTGCAGAAGAATATGTAGATAAGCAGTGGCCAGTTCATAGATCTGATAGCTCGTTTTCGAGCTCTTCTGCAGAGATGGGCTTACTAAGCAGCTTCTTAGCTTCCGCCTCCTCTTTCTTCTTGTTTGCTCGCTTCTGGGCTGGAGTCTGCATAGCTTCCACACGGGCGGATGCGTGGAAGCCCTTGACTATCTGTACTAACTTGCCTATATCCTCCGGCAGCAGGTACTGGCAAATAGCCCCATTCTCTTTAATGGAAGCTTTCAGCTTATCAGCCTCGGCCTTCAAGTCTACTCCTTCCTGCTCCTTAGCAAGCTGGTAGACATAATTAATGCGCTCCTGCAAGTCCTCTACAGTAATGCCCATCATAATACCGGCAGGTTCAGTCATTGCTCTCCCTCCATATTTTAGTCAATTCCGGAAAGCGTGGCAGCGCTTCAAACAGTGATTGCCTTACGCCAGCCTCACTTGCAGTCTCAGGCCCAATAGGATTCTGTGCCATATGCTTAATCCAGAGCGCCTCTTCTACAGTGAGCTCCAGAGTAACGGTAACCTGTTTTTCAAGTGCGCACTTAGCCATTACAATACACCTCCACTTAATTGATCTATTAAATCTAGGAACTTGGCATCTGCTGGCTCGCCTGAGTACATTACCCAGTCTGTACAAGCCCTATCTCTTTCTATTGCAGGGATGTTACCTTTACAGGAAGGGCATCCTTCTCGGATGCGCCCTCCTAGAGTCTTGCCAAAGCTAGTTCTGCAATGGCCGCACCAGTCTAGGTGCATCTGATTACTGTGGAAGGTAGCTTTAGGAGCCCACTTGGTCTGCACCTTATAGCCAAGCCACTCTAGTAACCACCACTTTTCATAATAGGGTATATCCCACAATGCGATGGTTACCAAAGTTACCTTCTCACTTTCATTCAACACGGGCATACTTTGGCTTCCGCAATATCAGTGCAGTCCTTAGTAAACCATGCAAGCTTTTCTTCCAAAGTGTTACCTGGAATGCGTTGCGTAGAGATGGCCTTCTCAACAGAGTACGTATTAGCAAGAATAGTACACGTATTCTTAGCACGAGTAAGGCAGGTATAGAACCACTCTCGGCTAAGCAAAGTATGATGGCGCTTATGCATTACCATATACACATTCCGCCACTCAGAACCCTGCGCTTTGTGGCCAGTAAGACAATAGCCTAGGCTAAAGCTGTCGCCATTAAGATCACCCTTAGTAGCCAGGTTGACCTGTATCCCAGTCTCTAGCATGACTGTAACTACATGGCTAGCCGCTCGCGCACCCGCTTCTTCCTCGTCCATATTAGCTAAGGCTTCCAAAGAGAAGTTAGCATAATCATCTAGATCCATCTCAGTATGCGCAGATCCTGCGCCTATGATCCGACTACCAAACCTAGTAAGGTCAGTACCAGACGGTTGAGGCTGGCTACCCATATACTTTACATTAGGTTTGATATCAATGATCAAGCCATCCTGCTTGTCTACCATTACTTTATCGCCTACTGCGAGGTAATGTTTCTCATACCCTGCTAATATTTCATGCACTTCAGCTTTCCTTGCGTCTCCGATAAACTGAGCAATCCCCTTGTTAAGGTAGGTAGTACCTAGTTCTCCTTTGTTAAAGGGGCTCAGTATTATGTCCTGCTCAGGATCGTAGATGCCCTTCGTAAACAAGTGCTTGAATAGGTTCTCATAGAGGATGTTGAGCTTACTTTCGCCATAGCTCATTTCACGGCCAGCCTTAGGCTTATGCGCATTGCATATGGTAGGCTTCCCATTCCCCCCTTCCCAAGGCAAGTAGAGCTGCAATGCTCCTTTCTCTCCTTCGTCTTCCCACTTAGGCATCCTACCTGCTAGGACTTCATGGGCGCCACGCAAGACTGGCCCCATACCTTGACGGTAAACTTCAGTGAGCTCGACAACTGGCAACTTGCACATAGCGTAGATAAGTACGCTAAGCCCAAACACAGGAGGAAGCTGGCAGATATCGCCTAGGAATATAACCTTCGTAGTAGAGGGCAATGCTGCGTAGATGTTAGCCCACAGAGTATTGATATCCACCATGGAGGCTTCTTCCACAATAAGATAATCGACATCTATAAGGTTATGCGGTCCCTTCAAAGGAGAGAAGCGCATCTTATTAACAATGTCCCCCTCAGCATTAATGTCTTCATAGTATTCTGGAGCGTACTCAGCCGCGTTATGCAATGACTGGAAGCACCACTCAGCTTCTTTAAGCTCCGGCATAGACTGAATGCAGGAGTTCTTAATATTGGTAACCGCGCGCTTCGTAAAGCTGGCAACTACAATACGCGGCTGGTTAGTAATACGATCCTGCGTCCCATTGCCATTCTGCTTCTTGAAGTCAGCAGTGCGCGGTATAGCGTAGCCCCCTTCAGATTGAGGAGCCAGCAGCCACTGCATAACCTCGCGAACGCTAGTAGTCTTACCAGTACCAGCTGGCCCTATCAGTACCATAGAGCCCTGCTTGGCCAATTCTACGGCCTCCTTCTGCTTCTCGTTAAGAATAACGATCTGCCTGTTAGCAGCAAGGTTCGTCTCTAAGGCCCGTACTTGAGGAGCCCCTTTAATGCCCAAAGTAGGCTGAAGCTCTACTTTACCTTCGATAGGTGCAATAGCTTCCGGGGCTGGCTTATTGCGCAATGCCATCTTTTCTTTGAAGGACAAAGGCTTAGATGGTGCAGGCACTGCAACAGGCGCTGCCTCCTCCTTAGGTGCTGACATACTAGGCGTAGCATTAGTCTGTACCTGCACCATCTGCTTGCGAAGAGCTACTTTTTCTGCAAAGCTAAGCGGCGTGCTTGGCGCATGCAGCGGGAGCGTAGCGTTATCTTCCGATGATACTTTATGTACGCCTGCTTCGCTAGTATGCTGTCCCTGCCCCATAAGGTGTTTGGAAAAGTCGATACCAGAGTTAGTCTCTTGCTTGCGCGCGGCATCCGATGGTGCGTTAGTAGCTTCCAGCTTACTGTTCTGTGCAATTGTAGTCTCCTCCTTGTCTTGTTGAACATTTGCCGGTGGGATACCCTGAACTGCCGCATCCTTAATGTGAATCGGTGCATTGGTTGACTCCTCTTTCTGTTTACGAAGTGCTATCTTTTCTGCCAATGTAAGCTTACCCGGCGCTATAGGAGTAGTATCAGCCTTAATAGCAGACTCTAAAGTCTCCACTGCTACTCTATAAGTCTCAGCAACCCTTTTCTCTTCCTCTCTAGCCTGCTGCTTAGCTTTAATCTTAGCTAGCGGGCTTAGGTGAGAAGCAGTAGCCTCAAGCCCTTTTACTAAACTAGCAGTATCCTCAGCGCTGGCTTCTGTATCTAAGCTAGGCTCAGTCTGGGCCAAGGACTCCGAAGCTTCCACAGCCTGCCTAGATTGTGCAGCAAGCTGCTTCATGCGCTCCCTGTTCTTAATATCAATAAAGCTCATTACTAACTCCTTATTTCAATACTTCGATAGTATTGGCTATAGCCACATATTCATCTAAGTGGTGCTGGAAGCTACACTTGATAACCAGAAAGCCTTCGTGCTCTAACAGAAACCTAAGAAGGCTATCAGTCCTAACCAAAGTGTACGCTACCCCATTATGCACCAACCTGCCTTTTGCATAGTTGTCTGCTGTAATAGTAGCATGGCTTATAAAAGCCTTTGTAATGTAGGGTAAGAGCTTACGGGTAGCAGGGTCATAGGGGGAGTATGAATATTTTTTAGTTCGCATTATTAATCTCCTTTGCGCCTTTAAAACTAGCTAGCCTTTCACGCAAGCTCATCGGCTTGGCTAAGCCTTCAGTCTTAATAGCGGACCCTAGGTCTTCTAGAATGGTAACACTGCTCTTGACTGATTGCATATTAATGATCAGCAATTCTACTATTCTAGTCAAGTTACATAGCTCAGTGGCGTATTCATGCTCGCGAAGCTTAGCTAGAAGAAGCTCTAGCTTGCCGCAAGCCATAGTGTCCAAGGTCTTAGCTATGGTAATTAGAGTGGTATTAGTATGGGCGGGGACTATATGCTGCACCTTCTTTGCCCTTTCCCTTGCAAAGGTAGCGCAAAGCCTAGCTGCTATCTTGTCGCTTGCTACTTCATTGGCAGCAATATGCAATTCTACGACACAGCCATCTATAGTTTCATTGTAGAATAGGTCAGCAGCAGCATAATTAGAGCCTGTTACGGTTATGGCGCGTTCTTTCTTCTTAGCACGCAAGGCTTCTGCCTTAAAATACTGGTCATTGGCCAGCTGCTCTTTGACCAATTCCCTTTGCGCTAGAGCCGCCTTCATATCCTCCTTTGCAGCATAAGCGTAAGGGGACACGTATTGCGTATTAGGAGTAGCGTGTACCAGCCCTTTAATATACTTCTCTAGGCTGTCCACTTCTAGGCATTCCTGCAACAGCGTTTCAGTAGCACTGCCTAGCCATAGTCTGGCATCATGTGCAGACTCGAAAGGCACGCTAAAGCCTATCTTGGCCATACCAATTTTCTTATTAACTTTAGCTAACGGCACGACATAGGAAGATAGGGCCTTAGTACAATGAAGCAGCGCACCTTTACCAGCTTTGCTAAGCTCATTGTTAATATAGGCTGCATCCTCTTTAGTGCGAAGCGCCCCAACATAACGCAAGATTGTAATATACATACCAGCGAGCACAGTAGGCTCTAGCCGGCGCATATACTTCAACCCTTCGTCTACCACTTCGATAACGCTATCAATATGCGATAGCGGATGGGTATAGTGCAGGCACGCGTTTCTGCCTTCTACTACTGGCAAGTCTATGGAGCCTACTATACCAGTGTAACGACAGGATATGCTTAATCTGTCCATTCTAGTTTACCTATATAAGTTATATAAGGTTAGCTTAGCGGGCTAACCGAGGGGCTTCCGAGATTATACAATCTCATCGGATATTATGCGGCAAAAACGAAAAAATTTCAACAAAAATTTCATTTTGGGGGAAGCTGCGTAGGCTAACAAGCAGGCGTAAAAAAACCCCGCTAGCTGTGAACTAGCGAGGCTGTAGGTAATATGACCGGAGACTAGACTAGGCTTTACAGGTCGTCGAAGGCGTCTTCGTCTTCCTCTTCGTCCATGCAGATGGACAGCATCTTGTCGTAGTACGTAATGGCCGGATCAGGCTGGTCCGCATTGCCAGACTCGGTGAGCCATTCCGCAAAGCCTTCAAAGTAGGCAGACAGCTTGCTGCGTACTTCGACCGGCTGCATAGCCAGGCCCTTCGGGTTGGCAAAACAGTCAGTGATCAGTGCGCTGGTGCGGGCCGCCTTGCCAAGAGTACCAACATACTCTTTGAACAGCTTCTTAATCTCACTGATAGCCTTCAGCGCTTCTCCGTTACCACCACCAATAGAAGGCTCAGCCAGCGCTGCAAAGGTAGTAGCGATAGAAAGACCGGGCCGGCAGTTGACAGTCTTCGGCATCAATTTGTTGCGGGCGGAAGCAGCAGCGGCAGCGCGTACTGCATTGACCAGCCAATTGGCCTCATTGGTAGTATACAAAGGCAAGCCTTCGTCGGTGACCAGCGCAGTGCCGGCAGCGTCCTGGGCGTTGGTAGCGGATGCAATGACGGCTGCCAGCTCATCCAGACCGGGAACGTAAACCTGCACCGCACCGACTTCAACGCGCTTTGTATCTACAGTTTTGGAAATGGGGAGGTTGATGATGCTCATTTTGCTTTACCTTTTGGGTTGATTGTTCGGGAACAAGACCATTATTGCGCATATCCGCATTTTACACAACCGCGTTCTTTGACATAGGCTATTAGTCTAACATAGGCTACCAAACTAATAATAGTCTAGAGTACGCTAGGCGTAATTTACAATGGGCCCCATGCTAAAGGGTCAGCGAGCTTCAAGCCCCCGGTTCCTACGGAAGCCGATGGCTCTGCGCTGGACGCTACCCTTTGCATCCCATAGTAAATTAGCCACTCCCTATATGCTTTGTTAGTACAGTCACCTGCATATCGCAAGGGTCAAGAGCCAATAAATCTACTGCCTGTTCAACAAGAGAAAAAGGATAGCGATAGCCGTAAACCCTTAGCTCTATACACTTATCTCCTACTTGGCATCTATAGTATATCGTATGTTTGTAGCTCTCGGTGAAGTGCATATCGGGGTTCAGTGCACTTAATTCATCTTTCGTCATTCTAGCTGTCCTCGGCTTCCACGCTAACTTGCTACGCGCAGCTAATAAACTATGGGGAGTGGCCACTTTACTTAGGGATGGCCTGAGATAGCGTTAAGCGCGTAGCCGGCTTCCATTTTAATGGAACCGGCCGCAAGCGTCGCTCATCTAGGCCATGGGCCCCTAAGTACAAGTGCGCCTAGCGTACCTACCATATACCGTGTGCAGGGTTATAGATCATCAAGATCCTCTAAGCTGATACTCATTAATTCTTTTGTAGCAGCCGCAAAGGGGTCAGGATATAGAAAATCATATGCACTGCCGAAAGTGCCCAGCACGTCTGCTACCGCATCTATAAGTATCAACAGACTGCTAATATACATTGACACAGCAAGTGCTACTTCAGCCCCTTTAATGGAAGGTACGTTCTGTAACTCTTCTACCATCTTGTTTAGTGCCGCGGCTCTGATATGCTCCTCGCTTTGATAATCTTCTATATCACTTATCCTTATGTAGTGCTCCAGCAGTGTATCCGCGCAAGCCTTAGGGCTAAGATTGTTGCGTAGTATGCCTTCAATGACTTTCATATTTGCGTGCGTATGACTATTGTTTCGCGCCTTCCGCACTTTAACAACCTTAGCCCTTGTCATGGTACCGCAGATGCTTCTCAAAGCTTCCCTGTCGGTTATTAAACCATCCTTATCTGCATAGCGATCATACGCTTGAAACAAGGAGACAAGCTGATCCATTTCCTTAGGCAAGCCTTGCAAATACTGCGTATATCCTGTGAGCTTCCTTGTTACCGTCATCTTAGCGTTAAACGCACTCTTTATGCGCGTGGCTTGCCTTATAGCTGCGCCATATCCCCCTTCATCTTCACAGTCAAGGGCTAGCTTGTCTTGCGCCGGCCTTCCACGTTTTCCCTTAGTGGCCTTAGGCTGCGCGACTTCCATTTCCGCCTCAAAAGCTTCCAACGCATCCAGACTGCTCTGCACCATGTCGTCTATGTTGTTGCTTACATCATTCATAGCTTTACTCCTCGCTAGTCTTGCTAGCCGTAGTGGTCTTAGACGCCTTGCCAGCTGGCGTTATCTGAGGGTGATTAGGATTAATGTAGTCTGCCATGCCTTCTTCTGCGTTCTTAGGATGTTTGCGTATATAATCCTGCTTCTCCTGTGCCCAATGACTAGGCCGTGGAACCTGTAGCTGTGGAAGGACTTCGTCCTGCTTGGCTGCCTGCTTGGCTGCCTGCTTCTTAGCTTCCATTTTAGCTAACAAGGTTTCCAATATCTTTCTATCATAGCTATCCAGCTTAGCCACATCATCCCTAGCAAACCCTACCATGTTACTTTTCTTTAGTAAGTCCTCTAGGCTGGTTTCCGCACTAGCGCCCTCGCTATTCTTCTTGCCCCCTTTGCTTTTGATATCGTCATTGATTATATACAGCACCGCACTCATTGTGTCGCCGGCCAGTGAGTCCACTACCCCGTCCATGGCTTCCGCAGCTTCCATTGGTGTTGTAGCTTTCCTTCCCTGCTTTAACCTCCCTTGAGCTCGCATTGCACAAGCCATGTTAGATTTAATAAGGCACTTTATCTTATGTTTGGTGCTGTAGCTAAAATCAAGCATGTTAGTATACCCTCGCTTTGTTAAACTATGAAAAAATATGACTTCATTTAACATTTTACTTCACTTCAAGTTTTACTTCACTTTGGATTTTTACTTACCTTTCTTCCTTACTTGATCTTCTTGATTGACTTGACTATGACTTAACTAATGTTTTCGCTGGTGCCCCGTCCCTCCTCCCCCTGAATGTGGTGTTACCCATCCCTGTAGTCTGCCCTCCTCCTAGTAGTCTAGTACCCTACTGCTCTAGTACCCTCCCTCTGCCCTACTACCCTATGTGCAGCATACTACCCTCCTCATCTGCATAAGGCTCTTGGTGGTATTATCATGGGGGGTTCAGTTTTTTATAATTATAAATATTAATATATTTACTATACCCCCCTATACCCTACTATATACCCGGTAGGGGGCTATGCTAGGAGGGGGCTACCCCTAAGGGGGAGGGTAGTAGAAGGGGGAGTGTACTACAGGGCTATGCTAGTGTGGGGGACTGGGGATATCCATATTTGGGGGGAGGGGGGAGCCCCCCGTTCGAAAAACATTAGTCATGTAATAGTCAAGTAAACTTTAGTCAACAAGTAAATTAATGTCATGTAATAGTGAAGTGATTTTTCAAGTGAAGTGAAGTCAATTTTCAAGTTAAGTCATCCTCTTTCCTTATACTAACTTGCCCTGCGCACTCTGTCCTGCTCTGTCCTGTTCTGTGCTCTGTCCTGCGCGCGTTCGCTGCGTCCTGCGCGCGTATGTTCTGTGCTCTGTGGTAGCTGCTATCTTGGGTGCATCCCGCTACGCTAGCACCGCCTGGCAGACTAGGAACCTACCTACCTACTAGCACCGCCCTGGCGATCGCCTTGGCGCGTCCCTGCCTGCTTGCCTTGCCTTGGCCTTGCCTACTACCAGTACCTCTAAACTAATTTCACTACCCCCTTGCACTTCCTGCCAGTTGTGCTATACTTAAGGGGTAATCAATAAGGAGATACAGACATGACTACCTACTACCTGAATAGCAAGACCGAAGGCCTGCCCGATGCGCCAGCCCTGCCTACTAGGTTGGATGATGCAGATCGCGAGTTGGCTATCATGCTAGGCACACAGCATGGGGGTATGATGCACAGCTTCACCCCACTGACCGAGTGCATCCATATAGTGGACAGGGCGCTTGCCGCCTGCGACCGCTGGTTCCCCGAGGAGGTACGCCCGCTAGCCTACCAAGCAATGTTCAACGCCATGAAGGATAACCTTGAAGCGCGCGGCTTGCGCTTTTGGCTGGACAACCCTACTACTGGCAGGCTGCAACCGATCCAGTTCACACTTGACCGCTAAGGGGAGGCGCAGAGATGAATATGGCAACCGAGGCATTCCTTTTGTTCGCGCTGATAACCTACGGCGCTGGCGTGATTTTCTTTATCATGCTGGCCTACTGGGCGCTGCGCAGCCGCTAGTCTAACTAGCTAAGCATGGGCCACGGCGCCGCCCCAAGCGCGCCTTCTATAGGGCATTGCCCACTGGAGTATACGACATGACTAGACTGAACCTGACCACTACCCTTGCTATCACTAAGACCGTAGGCAAGAAGCGCCAGCCCGTGGGTACTGTAACCGTGCCCATGCCTGATCTTGAGCAGATTAAGGTGCTGCTTGCATCTGACCCGCTGGAGCGCGTAAGCGTAGGCGACGACGGCATCCCTGAATACGCTGGCGACTTTGCTAGCTGGCTTATGCGCTGCGTTCGAGGTGCGGTGCAAGCTACGGCGCGCAACCGTCTGGTGACTGGCACTACCCAGCTGCGTCCTGGCGCTAGTATCCCTGCCACAATGGCAGACGTGACCGCGCCGCCAGTAATGGGGGGCAACGGGGAAGCGCTGGCGCAGTTGACTGCGCTCAAGAAGCAGTTCAAAGCCTACGCCGATGCGCTGGGCAAGGCCCCTAAGACTACTATGCTGATAGTCGAATGCTTCAACTCCCCTAAGGCGTTCCTGCTGCAGCCGCAGGAAGTGCAGGCTAAGATTGAACCGTACTTTGCCGGGTTCCTCGACTCGGTGGACAACGCGGCGCTAAGCAGCACACAGCTAGCCTACTTCGACAAGTTCGTAGGGGGCGACGACGATGAGGGTGACCTGTTCGACGATCTATAACGCATAGCGCTACGCTAGTTGCACTGCTAGTCTTACCAACCCTCGGTGGCTTACGCTATCGGGGGTTTTATTTTGCCCGGATGTTAGAAGGGAATGGCAATTAGAATGATTCGCAACCAGGAGAGGGGGGCCTAGGGGCCTTTTTGCTTTAAGGGGGGCGCGCGGTATCATTTAGACCCCTCGGATAATCGCGTCAAATTTCTAGTTTAGCTATACTACAAACCTACACCCCTACTAGCACCTAAATCTCCTTCCCGTCAAAGCCAAATTAAGGTATACTTAAGTTAAATCGAAGCCGCTAGCTTCGAGGTTTGAAGATTGAGGAGGAATTTCTATGAATGCGCCAGCTGCGGGTATGAGTAAGAAGGAACGAGCTGCGCAGCTTACGGTGCAGGGTGCGACTGTTTCTGACATTCAAAGTATACTAGGCGTGCCAAAAGCCTGGACTACTCGCCTAACACAGGATGAAGAGTTCATAGCACTGCTACACGCCTTCAAAAACCCTACAGGATTAGAAGGGGTTGACCCAGAAGAGGCTAGCCTACTAGAGCAGCACTTTGGAAGCCGCGAGGCCGTCCGCGAGAAGCTGGCCGACCTATCCTCCACTAGCCTTCAAAAAGAGGCTGGGGTCCTAGCGGACAGGTACACCCAACTGGAGCATAGGGTAATAGCAGCCCTGTCTACTAGCATCTCGCTGTCTACGGACCCAAGGCAGCTCACTGGGGTGCTTAACGTAATAGCCGCGCGGCACGCAGCAATGGCAAAGATGAATGCGCCTACGCAGCTGAATGTATATGCAGGAGGCAACTCCCGGGTAGCTATACAGCTTACGCTACCGGAGCATGCCATAGGGAAGGATGCTTTGCAGTTGTCCCCTAATAACGAAGTCATTGCTATTGAAGGGCGCTCTCTTAGTTCCATGAACGCTATGGAAGCCGGCGAGCTAATAGAAAGGCACAGGGTAGCTAGCGGGCAGCCCCCCTCCGCCTTCCAGCCCATGGGAGCGGACCCGCTGGATGACTTCCAGTCGGACCAGGATAGCATAGAAGGCTACCCTGACTTGTAGCATGCTGTCACCATAGAGGAGGCTCTTATGCCTACTTCGACCGTAGCAAAGAAGGAAATGGAAGCCAGGAGAGAAGCCAGGAAAGCGGCCATTCTGGCTTCGCATTATAAGCACAAGCTCCTCAAGGCCAAAGAGGCTAGTGCACACTTGCTTAGCTTAATAGCCGAGCCTACTTCCACAGCTTTAGATGCGAGCGATAATGCAGACCAATAGCTCAATTGCTAGAGAATACTTAGTAGACCAAGCTCAGGCCTACGAGAAAGGCAGGAAGGACTTTAATTTCTTCTCTGCCTTAGTATTGCCGGATGTCTGTATATTCAAGTGGCCTCTTATGTATGTGGCTATGTGGTATCTTATCACCTCTAGGGATTCTGCAGTAGCCGGTAAGATACTCAGGATGGCTCTGGGGCTTCCACGCGGGTTCGCAAAGACTACCTTTCTTAAGCTGGTAATATGCTGGCTTATAGCCTATGATAAGACAGAATATCTTCTTATAGTAGCTGCCAATGAAGAGCTGGCGTGTAACATCCTATCAGATGTAAATGACATGATGGGGTCTCCTAACGTAGAAGCTGTATATGGCGCATGGAACTCTCGTCTTACTACAGACAACAACAGAGAGAAGATCTGCTTCTATCATGGAAAGAAGCTAATACTGTATGCGCTTGGGGCACTCAGCTCTGTACGTGGTATAGCCAAGGATAACAAGCGCCCAGACTTTATCTTGTGCGATGACGTGCAGACTAAAGAGAATGATCAGTCTGAGTCCGAGCGTAGGCGTCTCAAGTCCTGGCTAGTAATGACTCTGTTTAAGTGTGTAGCTCCTCGCGGAGACAGGGTTATAGCTTATTTGGGGAACATGTATTCTACGGAATGCATGCTGTATCTTCTTAAGGAGATGCCACAGTGGATCTCTCTTATTACAGGTGCGCTCTTAGTAGAAGGGGAAAGCCTATGGCCGGACTTGCAGTCTGTAGAGGAGATCATAGAATCATTCTTCCACGATGAAGGGTTAGGGCTAGGTTCAGACTGGTATGCGGAGATTATGAATGACCCGCAAGCTAATGAGAAGCGCCTACTCGCAGACACTCTGCCAGCGGTAGCATATGACCTACTAGAAGTAGAACCAGATGCAGCCTTCATTACTATAGACCCAGCCGGCTTCCGGAATAATTCAGATGACAACGTAGTAGTAGTGCATGAAGTACGAGGCGGAGACCCAGGTATCAGGGAAATGGTAGGGGGGATTTGGAACCCCAAGAAAGTAATAGAAGAAGCCATAAGGCTAGCTGTGGAGTACAGATGCACCCTAATAGGGGTAGAGTCAGTAGCTTATCAGCAGACCCTGTGCTTTTGGCTGGACTACTTCTTGGAGGCTGCAGGTCTGCAGAATAGTGTGGCTGTGGTAGAATTGAAACCGCACGGCAGGCACAAAGAGACGCGTATTAAAGAATTGCGAGATGAATGGATGGAAGGCCGCTACCACTTTTTTGACGAGACTGCGCGTAACCTGTTCATTTGGTATGGGCGTAAGTATAAGATAGGAGAGAAAGATAATAGGGATGATTATCTCGATGCCGCAGCCTATGGATTAGATGTGCGCAGAGAATACAATGGGCTACTTGGCATTATGAAAGACGACGAATACTTCAAGCCACGGGCTCCCCGGAGTCAAAGACCTAAGATAAATACCCCCTTCTAGGAGCATATAAGATGGCTGAATATACCATTCACCAGGATACCCAAAAGACTCTAGTAGAATTAGTTAACTCCACCTTTGAGCATGCGACTACTCATCTTGAGGAATTGCATACTAAGATGGAAGTAGTAGATGTAATGTATGCAAGATACACTGCACTCAAAGATCAGACGCGCCACAATGGGGATGGTACGGATGCAGTACAGAAGGCTATGCAGCAATGTAGTGGGGAGTTCCGAGATCTGGAGAGCACCTTTGTAGACGTCAACATCCCATTGATAGTATCCCAGGTAGACACCGCAGTTGCATACCTAGCTGAACTATATCTCAGTGGAAGTCCTATCTTCCCAGTGGTCAGTGACCCGCAGTTTCGTAAGACTGCGGAATACATTGAGACTCTAGTGGACAAATACTCCACCATCTCTGGTTACCCTAAAGAGCTCTTGATGTTCTTTAAGGACGCCATGAAGTATAATTACGCTCCTATCAACACAGAGTGGGATGTAATACAGGAGTGGGAGAATAAACTAGATAACTCGAACTTAGATAATGCAGGGGAGTATCAAACTCGGCAGATCTTTGTAGGGTATAACAAGATACGCAGGCTGGATCCGTATAACACCATACATGATATGTCAGTGCTCCCAGGTGACAATCATAAAGACGGGGAGTATGCAGGTTACATTTACCTATCCACTCCTAGCAATCTAAGTGCTCTGATAACTCGCCTCAGTGCTATGGACCTGGGGTATCTGCATAACACAGGCAAAGTATTTGATGCCATGCAGAATCAGAGGGATCACTCGTACTGGAGAGAGAAGCCTCAAATATCCCATTACGTTACTACAGAGACAGAGTTCTCCTGGGAGCGTTACTTCGAGATGGCGGCCTCACACAAAAGAGGCAAGACCGAAATATACAAGGATCTGTTTGAAGTAAAGGTATTGTATCGTAGGGTTAGGCCTAAAGCTTACGGGCTCTTATCCCCTGAGACTAAAGGTATGAAAGAGCATGAGTATCGCATCTACAAGTTCATAATAGTGAATGAGATCCTTCTCTATGTGCAGCCAGTCTACACAGCATACAACTCTCTACCTATTATGATTGGTAGCCCAATGGAGGATGGCTTCGGGCTGCAGACCCAGTCTATGGCAGAATCTACAGTGCCTATGCAGAAAGCGGTCAGCGCCATGACTAACATCCGCTTTCATAGTGCGCGCCGCGCCATATCGGACAGAGCGATATACGACGCGACCGCCATAGCCCCAGAAGATGTCAACGACGCTAACCCTAGCGCTAAGATAGCCGTCCAGACTAACTCCCTGACGAAGGGGAGGCTAGCGGATATGTACTACTCTATCCCATACGATTCGAGGGGTACTGACCATGTTATCGGTGACGCCCTGACTATAGCCGGTTGGACTAACGAGCTGAATGGGCTTAATCGGGCGCAGCAGGGGCAGTTCCAGAAAGGAAATAAAACCAGGGAGGAGTTTAGTACTATCATGTCTAATGCTGACATGAGGCAGCGGCTACCGGCCATCATGCTAGAATTCCAGATCTTTATGCCACTAAAGCAGATGATGAAGATGAACATCTCACGCTTTAGTGAGGCGCATAAGCTACGCTCACTTACCTCTGGTAAAGAAGTAGAGCTGGACCTTAACACCCTGCGTAGTGTGATGTTCGACTTCCGTATGGGGGATGGCTACACCCCTAGTAGTAAGCTGGCTTCTACAGATCTTATTGCTGCTAGTATGCAATTGATACAAAGTTCTGAGATACTGCAACAGCAGTTTGGCCCCGCCTTGCCTAATATCTTTGCCCATCTGATGACCTTGGGCGGCGTAAAGGGCATTGATAATTATATGACTCAACCAGAAGGAACCCCTACTGATGCAACTACCCCCACGCAGCCTACTCAGCCTCAAACAGGGGCTGGACCAACTGGACCGGTCTGAGCTAGTAGCCCTACAGCATCTGTTCGAAGAACATAGTGTGCTTAGTAAATGGCTAGCTCATGTCGAAGCTACTATCCTCAAAGACAGAATGACTACCCCAGTCGACTTGTCGCATATGACAGCAGAGAAGTCCCTCTTTGCAGAAGGGTACTATCTAGGTAAGATAGAAACAATCATGGGGCTGGCAGAAAGCGCCGGACTTATGGGCAAGCCCCGCACTTGGGTAGACAGAGGCGAGGAGAGCTAGTGCTCGCAGTGGAACGGCTAATTGAAGTTGGGAGGCAAGTCGTAGCCTGCGCGTGGCCGGGTTCCAAAGCTTCAGCTTTGGCCCGGACATTAGCCACGCGCGACGCAGCCTGGGGCCCAACCTCAATTATGCCTAGTGTAACCAACTAACAGCGTAAACATAAAGGTGATTAAGATGAGTAAATTAGTAACGGCTCTCCCAGTGCAGCAGTGGCAGGCTGGGGGTTTCATGTCCAGATTTATGCCAGGTGGTCAACCCCAGCAGGGGCAGCATCAGCCTACTGACCCACAGGGGCAACCGGGGCAGCCGACCTCGCAACAGACAGGTGCTCCTACTGAGCCACCGCAGCCTACTGCACCAGAAAACCCTCTTGATGCTTTCTCTGGTTTGTTTGATAATACAGAAGGTGGGGAAGCAGAAAACCTGCCTCCTGCTTTTACGTTATCCCAGGATACGCTTACTGAAGTAGCCAATGGAATGGACTTCACTAGAGGCGTAACGGCAGAGGACCTGCAGGCAGTACAGGGTGGAGACACTGAGGCGCTTCTTAAACTCATCCAGCACGTAGGGCGTCAGAGCTATATGAACGCTGTACAGCACAATGCAGCACTGACGGATAAGTATGTCAATGCCCGTTCAGATTACGACCGGCAGAATGTAGCTCCGGCAGTAAGAGAGCAGTTGGTTGGGCAGGAAATGGAAAAGGGTTACTCTAAGGAAGCTTGGAGTAACCCAGTAGTCAAAGGCCAATTAGTGGATGTGGCCAAACGACTGCATAAGCGTTACCCTGACGCGAATCCTTCTTGGATCGCAGAGCAGTCTAAGCAGTACCTGCAGCAAGTGACTGCACAGGCGCTAGGCTTAGATATAACATCCCTGCAGAACCCGCAGCAGAAGGGCCAGCCTGGGCAAGTCGCTGAGGTTGATTGGGAAAAGGAACTTGGTCTGTAATTTAATCAACCACAGTTAGAGGAATGCTATTATGTCATTCGAAAAAGGCATGTTTACAGTCTACATGAACCCTGATGAACTGAACCAGAAATCGTTCAGTACTCATATCATGCGGCTGTTCCCCAATGGTAGTGCACCGCTGTTTGCGCTGACCGGAGGTACTGGTAGTACTCGTGCTAAGTCTATTAAGCATGGGTACTTTTCTAAGACCTGGACATTTGCCAAGCTAACCATCAACGATGGCGCTGGCTACGCAGCTGGAGATGAAACCCTTACTGTAGATTCTACTGCAGGGGTAGTAGCTGGCCAGGTTTATCATCTTACTCGTACGCGCGAGAACATCCGAGTTACCTCGGTAACGTCCAGTACTGTAGTAGTAGTATCACGTTCCTTTGGTCGTGTAGCGGCTGCTGCTATCGTGGATGATGACGAGTTCATTCACGTTGGTACCGCGCACGAACAGGGGTCGGCTCGTCCTACTGCACGCAGCCAGACTACAGTATGGCGCGAGAACTTCACTCAGATCTTCCGTAATGCCTGGGCTATCACTGACACTGCCCGTGCCTCTTACGCCGAGGCTGGGTATAGTAACATCGCAGAGAACAAGCGTGACAACGCTATGCACCACGCTCAGGACATGGAAGCTGCAATGTTCTTCGGCCAGGCTAGCCTGGATACTGTTAACACTGGCGGCAATGGTAAGCCTATTTCGTCCACTCAGGGCGTAATTGACGCCATGCTGGAATACGCGCCGAGCCATGTAGTAGCTGCGGCGGCCACTACCAACTACGATGAGCTGGAAGATATGCTGGTGCCGGCCTTTGAATTCTCCACTAACATGGGGAACGCAAAGGAACGTATGGCCTTTACGGGTTCTGCTGGTATGAAGGTTATCCAGCAGATCGGGCGTGCGCAGACCTACGATGTTAACATCAGCTTGGCTGAGAATAAGTTCGGTATGGTATTCAATTCCATTCGTACTTATAAAGGGTGGGTGCATGTAGTAGAGCACCCTCTGTTCAACGGGCTGGGTAGCGATATCTCGTCCTCTCTTGTAGTACTGGATAAGCCTGCTATTAAGCTGGCTTACCTGGACGGACGAGCCACTCGGCCTGAAACCTATGGACTTGGGGGTACGGCACAGCAGGATGCTGGCGCGGTAGCTGGAGACTGGAACGGGGGTGTCGATGCTCAAGGCGGGTCTGTTACGTCCGAGATGGCAGTAGAATTCCTCAACCCCTTCTCTGGCGTGGTCATTACTGGCCTGACCGCCGGTAACTAATACGGGGAGCCTTTAAGGGGCCCTATGGGTCCCTTCTTTTTAATTTGGAGACACTGTAATGACTAACACTCTTGCTAGTAAACTGGCTGCTCAAGCGCGTGACCCCATTGTGCGCACCCAGGCAGAAGCCAGCGGTAAGGAAGGCGCCAATATGCCAGATATCCTGCCGGATGCTACTACTCCTGAAGCTCCCGCTAACCCGGCAGAGGCAGGGGCAGCCCATAGTACTATCGTGACTGGGACTGTAGGCTTCGGTCAGGGTATGCAAAATGCCGGTAACGCACAAGGCAGAGCACGCACTAGCCGTAGAATGCCAGGCTATTACTCTGTGCATATGGGGCGGATCTACCTTAAAGGCCGTGTGATTGAATGGCCTATCCATAGCCCTCTGAACCCGTCTCCGGACGATACAGATCTTATCGCTTACTTGGATCACCAAGTAAAGTGCAAGCGTGCAGAGTACGTTAAACCAGAAGACACTGAGGAGTAACTACCATGGCCACCTTTGACGATATGATCAAGGAGGTGGTAGTAAGGACTGGGCGTGGAAATAAGGGGAGTCTGATACGCAGTTGTGTAAATGATGCAGTAGCTAGACTCTCCTCTTATCATAAGTTTAAGTATGATCTGCAATATCTGGAGTACCCTATTCCACTAGCAGATCAGAATAACCTTATCCATCTCATTCCCTACTCTTCCCTCCTCCGTTATCGTGCTGCCGATGCTGTTCAAGGCGGCTCAGATTACGAGATTCTAGTTAAAGTACCTTCAGCCAAGGCCACGTGCCGTGGAGTAGCCAGGAAGGGCACCTACTACGAAAGCGGGCTAGGTATTCATGCTTCTCTGTGGTATACAACTGATATCATAAAGGTCTCTTATTATGATAAGCCTGCCCGTATCACTGAGCTTACAGAGGAGATTTGGCACTTCGATCATGCTTTCCATATTATCTCAGGATTAGCCTCAGCTTATGTATATCGAGAAGCTGGTGAGACTGATGAATACGACAGGCTATTGGCTATGGCATTACGCGACATGGAAGAGTTCCGGAGAGATGTAGGAGGTATGTGATGCAGCTTAATTGGCGAAGGGAGGAGTCAGGTACTTCAGCTGTGCGCGCACTATTGAATACTGCAGAAGGGCAAGCATTCATACAGAGTATAATTGGTTCTGTGGCTGATACTTATCCTTTATGGTGGATACAGCCCGATACTGTATCTACTATTCCTAGCCCTAGTATGTGGACTATAGCCAGTGAGTTCAGATTGGATGGGGAGATTATAATAGAAGAGCAAGCTGTCTTAGCTGTTATTGACGGGGTTGAGGCACATGCTGGGCTTTTACGTGGGTATCTTACTAATATATCTAATGCCATCGGTCCTGAGAACAGTACTGTAGCTGCGACAGATGTAGACACTACTTTGCCTCTTAACGGGAACGGTGCGAACAACGTAGAATGGACTTCAGTAACTGAAGGCAAATTAAAGTTTGATGACACTTTTAATTCTAATAATGGAGGTATCATTATTGATCAACTGGATCCTCAGACCGAGATTACCTTTAGGGTGTCTGTTACTCAATTGACAGCAGGCCAATCAATTGCTGTTATTAAGGTAGCGCTTGTGCCTGACAAAACCCTACCTACTTCTAATTTAATCCTAATAGAAAGCGGGGAGCTTACTTTTAAGCAAAACACACGGCACCACGTGGAGTTGTCGGCCTTCCGCGGTACGGCACAGGCCATTTACATACAGATCCATAACACTAGCCCCTCTCATAATTATCAATTAGATGGTGCTAAGTTCATGGCGGTTGAAAAAATACCAAGCCTTAATTAAAGAGAAAAGGAGCTATTATGGGCATTTTGACTCTTAAACAAGAAGATGGAGCTCCTACTCCTTCTGTAGGATATGCTAAATTAACCTTTCGTGATGGGCTTGTATACTTCATGAAGGAGGATGGGAGCGAGATATTACTCGACGGATCCCCTTTCTTATCCATCCCTGCTTTTAACGGAGGTACATCAGGTGTAGATGCCCCATTTACTGTAGATAGCACATTCCTTGTTACAAATCTTAATGCTGAATTTTTAGGAAGCAAGGATCTAACCACGGTGGAATCCGAATATCAAGCTTACACCGATTCTGAGATTACTACATTAATTGGGACTGCTGGTGTTACTAGAGATACCCTTGGTGAGTTGTCTGATGCTATTGATACTAAGTTGGACGCAACAGCAAAAGCTGATGATTCAGAGTTACTCGATGGTTTAGATTCTCTACAATTCCTCAGAAGTGATGTTGATGATACCTTCGATGGTAACCTTGATGTTACAGGCAACCTTGATGTTCAGGGTTACATTAGTGGTCCTGCTGTATTTACAATTGATCCCGCTGGTGTTGGTGATAATACAGGTAAGGTTGTAATTGCTGGTGATCTTCAAGTTGATGGAACAACTACTACTATTAACTCAACCACTTTAGAAGTTACTGATTTAACTATTACTGTTGCAAAAGATGCTACGATTCCTTCTGAGGCGAATGGTGCGGGTATTGAAGTTGATGGTGCATCTGCTTCTTTCACATATCATTCAGCGTCTGACTCATGGAGAATTAATAAAAGATTACAGGATGATCTTGGGAATATCTATTTCAAAGATGGTGATAGTTTAGATGCTGATACATTAGATGGTGTACAAGGTGCTAACTATATGCGCCTTGATAAGGATAACAAGTTCTCTGATAACGATTTCCTTATTCAAGCAAATACCACAGACGGCTCAGACACTTCCCTACTTAGAATAGCAGGTGGTGGTTCAGCTCTCACTGCTAACAGTGGTGCTCGTATTCAATTAGCCGGTAATGAAAATATCGAATTTACCGGAAGGGCTCAAATAATATCAGGTAATGTTGCTGGTGGTAATATCGAGCTATGTACTGTAGGTTCTCAACATATATTATTTCAAACTAATAATACCGAAAGAGCCCGTATAAATTCTGCAGGTTCCTTACTTCTCGGGACCACCAATACAGAGCTTCATGTTAATACTACTGATTTTGGTTTTGCTTATTTAAATGGAAACGGCGCTCAGAGACTTGCTACAAATCATCTCTCAACTGCCTTGATTACTAATAAAGTAAATTATGTCTCTGGTGCTACAAACCATATCCAATTTCGTGAGAACGGCGCGATACGTGGCTCTATTACTTCCGACGGTTCCTCTACTTCCTACAACACCAGCTCCGACTACCGGCTCAAGGAGAACGTTACTGATCTCACCGGTGCTACTGACCGCCTGACTCAGATACCCGTGCACCGCTTTAACTTCATTACCAATCCTGACCGTACCGTTGACGGCTTCCTGGCTCACGAGGTTCAGGCTGTAATACCGGAAGCAGTAACTGGCGAAAAGGATGCGGTCGATGAGGACGGTAACCCCGAGTACCAGGCGATTGACCAGAGCAAGCTGGTCCCTCTTCTGACTGCAGCGCTGCAGGAAGCGCTGACTGAAATCAATAACCTCAAGACCCGCGTCACTGCACTGGAGACCGTATAATGAGTAAGGCAAGGGATATATCGAAGGCTGTCAACGGGGCCGTCCTGGCGAACCTGAACGCGGATACACTTGATGGAGTGCAAGGATCTGGTTACCTATTGATTAATTCTGACTCATCCGCAGATTATGGTCTGGTAGGTACTAAGTTCTTCGCTCAAGAAAAGATATCAGCACTCACTTAAAAGGAATTAGGCATGACGGAGACTGAATTTCGCTTTAGGCTGGAAGCTTTAGAGAAAGACGTATCTGAGATTAGGCAGGAGGCTAAAGAGTTTCGAAAAGTAGTATACGAACGCCTTAATAAGATGGAGGTTAGCATGCAACGCATTCCTTCCACAGAGGAGCTTGACCTTATTAAGGCAGCCTCTGCTTACTACAAATCAAAAAAGGAGCTTACCGATAAGATACTGCATACTTTGATTACTCGCGGTATAGTAGCTACCGCCATCTTCCTTGGCGGCTACGCTCTTTACCATACTTCTAACATCCTTCTGGGGAAGTAATATGACTATTGTAAAGCCGTGCCCCATCATCGCTCCGGATGGGACTATCCTATTTACTACTAAAGAACTAGGGCAGCGCACTACCCAGGAAGGTATCCTGGCCCCAGGGTTTGCCGTGTGGTTAGCTGAGCTCAGGCTTCGGTTTGACCGTCCTATGATAGTGAACTCCTGTTGCCGGTCTGCCGGTTATAATGAACAGGTAGGTGGACATGCAAAGAGCTTGCATGTATATGATGAGCCGTATCATCCTACTGGTGGTAGCTGTGCCATTGATATCCGAACTTCACATCTTACTAAGGAGAAAGCTGAGCTCTACAGGCGCCTGCTTAAGGAACTTGCCTGGGAATCTGGTTGGTCTATTGGCCTTTATACTAATTTTATTCATCTTGATCGGCGGGTTGACTACACCAATAAAGCCCAAGCCCTATTCAGAGGAGCATACTAAAATGAAATGGTTGAAAGCAAGGTTGCAGGAGCGCTCTACTTATACAGGTATTGCGCTCCTTTTAGGTTTAGCAGGCGTCACAGTGCCTGTTGAAGCCGTGCAGTTGGTCGGCAGCGCGTTGCTCGCTATTCTAGGAGCGGTTGAGATGCTACGCACGGAGCGGGCTTCCGACAAGTAACGGCTTCCATCTAACCCACTTCCAAGGTTTAATGTAATGGGGAGTGGCTGCTTTCTAAAGGGAGGTGTACTATAGCGTCCAGCCGCAGCCCATAGCTTGCCTGCAAGCCTGGGCAGTGAGCTGCGCCTGTAGTACAAACCTGGGCCCCTTTGTAAAGCACGTCCAGCGTACCTTGTTTATAAGGACAATATTATGGCAATCAATGATCCGTTCAAGGCTTATCCTAATTCTGATCTGCAGGGTCGCTATATTCATCATGAAGTAGCTAGACCGGCAGGTTTGTTTATTTATAAGCTTCAGCAAGATGTGGCACAGGAAGTAGTGCAACAGGCAGAAGATATTCAAATTCTATCTGTCTGGAGTGATAGTGATCTGCTAGCTGTGTACGCGGATGTAGAACCCGTGTGGGCTTATAACAGTCATATACCTGATGCTATTTTCTGCCCTGCCTTTTCTACGACTGTGATAGAATCTAACGCTGTCAGTAGTTTATGGCTGATCCCTATTTCGGTACACTTGGTTGTAGGGGGGGAGTTTACTGTTACCCTGCAGCAGATGCAAGCTTGGAAGGCGCTGGGCCAAGACCCGCAGCTTTCTATTATAGGTTAAGGAGAATAAGATGTCTAAGAATCGCAGAGTAAGAATCCCGGTAGAAGATAGCGCTGTTATTACCTCTGCGCAGTCCTATACTCCTGAATCTACTGCTGACAATAAGTCAGAGCGCGCGCAATCTACCTACCCTTTGAAGATATATGAGGGTAAGAATTACTTGCCCAGTGCTTATGGGTATAAGAGCTTCTGGGGTACTCAGAAAGATATAGGGGCGGACTTGCCGGCTGGAGTAGTAGCTCATGATATCTTTGTATTTCAGACTCAGGACTTTAAAAATGTGCCTGTGGCTCTTACTGATGATGGTATCTATGTACTAAAACCGGAGGTAATTAATCTTGAATCTTATACTATTACAGAACAGACAGAGGGGTTTACCGCATTCTTATACCACGAAGAGCTAATAGGAGGTCAATGGGTTATAGACGATCCTATACCTATCACAGAATGGCCTTTCTTTCTGCCCCCCAGTGACTATGACTTGGATGATTATTATTGGATTAATTTAGACCCTAACTACTCAATAGCTCAAGAGGGGCTGGTTACTACTTGGAATGTAAAGGCCATGATGGATGTTCCCGGTAACTCTGGGATATATGGAATCACCTTTCAACTTCTAGCCAGTGGGCAGCCTAGTAATAACGTATGGTTACCTAGTGCTATGACTTCAGGTGTTGAGGAAGTCACAGGAAATAGAACAGTAGGGAGTTTTGAACTCTCTGCTACAAACATGTCTATGTACGCAGACGACTATAGTAATGATGGAGGGCAAGGTTATACTATCCATTCTCTAGAAATAGAATTCCCTGAAATTCAAATAGAAGGTGCCTCCGCTCCGGCTGAATGGGTTAAACTACTAGATCTTCCAGTACCCCCAGTAGGCACTAGCTTCCGCTGGACTATGGCCCAACTGTCGTCCATCCTTTTTTTATACAGAGAAGATCAGGATGAAGTATTCTTTATTGAGGAAATTATAGACGCTCAAGGCATTAATATAGACCAGTTTAATGGGGCCAAGGTAGCCCCTGTACAGCTTGCTGCTGATCCTGATTCCCCTTTGGAAATATGGGGGTATCAACCTACCTTACTTAATATGGAAGGGCAGATAGGTATTTACAGAGCGGGGGCTAGTTTAGGGTTCTGGGACTCTGATAATGCTTTTGCCTTTTCTGCTATTAACGATTATACAGATTTTGCTCCGAGCCTTACTAATTTAGCTAATATTACTAAGATTAACCGATTGATCGGTAGGGTTACCCATGTAATAGGTATGGGGCGAGATTTTGTTATCTATGGGACTCGCTCTATTATTCGTATGATAGAAAGTACGCAGGGTACCACACGTTTTATTGCTCAGCCTATTATAACCAATGTAGGAGTAGCATATCCGCGTGAGGTAGTAGTAGCTGCTCCTGACACGACGCATTACTGCTGGACCTCGGCTGGCCTGATGCAAATTAGCCAGTCTGAGATTCAGCCTATCATTCCTGACATAGGAGATTATCTTAAGCAGGCAAAAGGCCCCCAGTACTTGAGTCTGTTGAATAGTCGGTACTTGTGTTTAGAAGTGCTAGACCCTGATTTTATAAATGGCAATATAGAGTTCTCTGCTCAGACCGTAGACCCCGATGATTATGTATTCGATGAGGTAGTAAGCCCTGGGTATGAGGGTGAGGATTATCAGGTGGATGGGGGCGACGTATGCTACATTAGCGGTGATCAATTCGATGACTCGGCTGTTAATGCTGTTAAACCTCATATTATAATTCCATTGTACGCTGCATGGATTTATAGTGGGGCTACCGTAGGGATAGTTGAACAGCTCAAGGTGGGGGAGAGTAGGCTTTTTGATTTTAATATAACTAAAGGTGATATATTTGACCATCTACGCAAGTACTACCCTTTTGACATAACTCAAGCAGATCTACCTACCTTTGATCAGGCCCAAGTAGACGCTTGGGAGGAAGATCAGAAACAGCACCTAATTAACCACTATCTAACCAACGAGGACTATAACGCAATAGCCCAAGAAACCTACATAGCAGTACAAGAGTTGGCAGCTGGTAGCGCAGAGGCAGTCGGCATTGCAGACCCCTTGGCGGATTATATTATACAGGAGACCGCTTATATAAGTAAACCCCCTGACGCTGTCTTTGCTTATAGTTCGGATGGGGTAGCCAATAGTAATGCTGCTATAGACTTACTTCCTGTTACTTTGGAATTGGCGGAGTGGGCAGGGAATGCCACGGTAGAATTATTTAATGGGGACAAAGTGGACTTTGACATGGGGTTAGGCTCGACCTTCCCTAGGATAGTATACGGGTGGTTAACGAACGCGACGACTGCTGAAGCAAATGAGGTTATTACACCTATACAGTATATGCAAACTTTAGATTTATCTGTTGATACTATAGTTAAAGATAAATATGATAAAGCCTTTTTTCTAGATAACCCTAATAATATATTATATGATGCAGAACTGAAAAGCTCTGTGCCGATACTTTATCGTAATACTCCGTCTGCGGTAAAATTGGATGTTACTATGACGTCCGGGTTTAATACTCTTATTGGTATGCTAATAACTTTCAATGAGGGCGGGTTCGATGGTGATAGTCAGATAGGCCCTATATCTATGGACCCTGTGCTCCCCTACTCGTTTTCTGGTGATATATTTAATAGTGCTCCTTCTGTTAATTCTGATCTAGTAGCAAACGAGGCAAGAATCTATGGAAGAGTCCTAGGTAATGATTCCGTTACCCCATTATTCGCATCTAGAGGAGACATGCCTTATGATGAAACAATGGGTATATGGAAAACCTGTGTCCTACCTTTTATGGAGGCGTGGATAGCAGATAGGGAAGTAGACCAAGGCAAGACAGTGGCTACTGTAACCTGGAAAATACTAGTAGGAGATGGCTCTAACCTTATTGCTGAGGTCTCGGATAGTTACCCAGGGTTATCTTTTGACCCGGCACTAGAACTTACTCTAGCGGAGAAGGCAGAATTCCACGCTCAGATACACAACTACTGGGATTTGGAGCTACTAGGGGGTGCAATACAAACAGTAGCTAAAACTGCTAAATGGCCTTTTGTTGATCTTCAAGCCTATTATATGACTGAGGAGTCAACTGCTCAAACTAATATAAATGACTTGATCTGCGGGCAAGCCTTCGACGCCTCTTTCTATCCTCCGGCAGTTCCTGCTACTAACATTACCACCTTTCTGGACGAGGAGGACTATATAGGATTGATGGCCACAGTGGTATGGTGGTATAATCAAAATAATGATAACTTAGAATTGGATGGCAGTTTCATTATAGGGGCCAGTGGGCAAGTAGATGTACCCTTAGGCTGGACGTTGGAGGAGGCTGACGCCGCAGGCTGGCCTACTAATGTAACTGCGCAGGCTCTTGCAGCCAATCAGGTTATTACGCTTACCACCGCTCTTTCGCAAGGGTCGGCAGCTTTGGGGGCAGGTGCTGAGGGCTTTGCGAAAGCTTTAGTCTGTGGTACTGCTGATGCTGAGACGGTGTCCATACCGGAAGTACCGGCTATTACATATGAGAAGTGGGAAATAGAAACCCCTCCTCTCACTTTTGTGCTCAGCAATGGGCTACTCGCTCCATATGATCCTACCTTCTACGGAGCCTACGTATTTGATTTGCACTTAAAGAAATGGGGGCAGCTCAATACAGAGTATAAGAACCTAATCAACTATCAGCCGATTAGCAATTATACACCCGGTGTGGTAGATCACGATGGGTTTAATATCGAGGCAGGAGCCCTACTGCCGCAAGGAGTTGTTACGGTCTTCGACTTCGACCCGGCAGAGAGCTATATAAGATATGGTAAGTTCCAACAGCTGGCCAGAATGAATACCCAAATATCAGAGGTGGGGGTTACCTTCCGCCATGCAAGCACTGGGCTCATTGCAGTGCAGTGGAGTGTAGACGGCAGAGTCTTAGAGTATGGTTGGAGCGAAGCTATAGCCTTTGAAAATGCCTTGAATAAAACCCTACAATGCAGTAAGATAGGTCAATGGGCAACTGTTACTGTTGCTGGTAAGTATGATATTACTGGCATGACAATTAAGTATAAACGCGCAGGAGATAGATAATGGTAAGCCGATATGATACTCAAACCTCCAGCCGTCCTGATACTGACACTACGGCTACTACTGCGGGCACTTCCAGAGAGACAAGCTCTGGGGTCACTACGGG
>Ga0214472_10000550_pt1 | contig 45833 bp, 42 predicted proteins | sample RVTome_6_FD_207662 | JGI IMG/M metagenome (GOLD analysis project Ga0214472, IMG submission 207662) | Soil microbial communities from uranium-contaminated site in the Upper Colorado River Basin, Wyoming, United States - RVT140D175 | ecosystem: Environmental > Terrestrial > Soil > Contaminated >...
CAGGCGTCATCGCCTTCACGGCCGTTGCGACGTTCAACCTGGATGCGCTGGGCAATCCGCGCTACCGGGGGCCGGTGCGGGACGTGCCGCGCATCCTTCAGCTCGCCCGCGAAATCGGACGCGACTTTCCCGGCGCCAGGCGCAATATCGCTCGCGCGGTCGAAGGGCTCGGCCGGCTGCGCGCCGACCTGCTCGCCGGCGAGCCGGTCCCGGCCGGCCGGGCGATCCGCTTCCTCGTCGCCGGCGATCTGCAATCCAACCCGCTCGGGCTGCTCATCGCCGGCCGGCTCGCCACCGAGTTCGACGTGGATGCGATCTTGGACGCCGGCGACGTCACCGAACGGGGCACGGCCGCCGAAGGCGAGCTTTTTGCCGAGTTCTCGCGGATCTCGGTTCCCTACATCATCGTGCCCGGCAACCATGAGGACGATGCGGCGATCCGGCGACTGTCGCAGATCCCGAACGTGCGGGTGGTGACCGACCGCGAGGACACCGTCACGATCGAAGGTGTCACGATTCTCGGCGCGGAAGATCCGAACGCGCGCTCGATCGAGGTCGATCCTCGCAACGAGCTGGCGACCGAGAAGCGGCCGGTGATCTGCGCGCATCTGGTGAACCGCCTCAGGCAGACGGGCGCGCAGGTCCTGCTCGTTCACGACCCGTTGATCGGCGAGTGCGCCGAGAGGGACGCGATCGAGCGGCAACGGCCGCTGCTCTCTGTGTGGGGTCACACGCACCGCGCCGCGTTCAGGCGCGACGGCGTCGTCGTCGGTCTATCGCCGGGGACCAGCGGCGCCAACGGCGTCAAGAGCGACAACGTGGCCCCGTACGGCTTCGCGCTCGTCGAGATGGATTCGATCACCCGCCGGCCGTCGTCGGTGTGCCTGTTCGCGTTCGACACGCCGGGCGAGCTCGGCCGCGCCGACTGCCACCTGATCAACGAGCCAAACTAGCGGAACGAGCGGAACGCTAGATGGTTGCCGACACGATGATGCTGTCCACGATCCCGGCCTGCGCGTTGACGACGCCCATCGGACCGAACGCCGTGGTGATTGTCCCGTTGGCGCGGCCGTTGCGCGACACCTCGGTGAACACGGTCGCCGATTGCGGCGGCGTGGGAACGACTTCAGCGTCGGCGTACGGCAGGTTCGAGCCGGCGCGCGTGGTGAGGTAGGTCAGGTCCGCCACGATCGGCCCGGCGGCGCCTTGCACTGTCGCCGTGATCGTGCCGGCCTGATTCAACGGATCGAATGTGACCGTCATCGGCCCGCAGCCCGAATCCTGCGCCGGACCGACCCTGACGTCCACGCAGCCGGTCACGGTTTCGGGTTGCTGGCCGGTCAGGTCGGTGACCTGGAAGAACGTCATCCAAAGCGAGCCATAAGGGGAGCTCTGCGTGGCGTAGAAGTTGCGGGTCCGAACGGCCGTGATGCCGGCAGCCTGCGACGGCGCAGCCGAAACGACGAGCGCGAGCGTCGCCACGATGGCCGAGACGATTCGTTTCACCGGAAATCCCTCCAGAGCCGATCTTTGGGAACGCAGTTCGAGCGAATGTTCGACGAGGCCGCCTCGGAACCCTGCTCCCCGCCTACGGGTTGTAGGGTCGTTCCATTCGCTCTTCGCCGAACCGTTGGGCGTGCGGAATGAAATGCTCGACGCCGACTTTCAAAAACAGCGCCTTGGACTCGACCGCGACGACGCCGCCGACGCTGCCCCTCATCGTCACCCAGATCTTGCGGCCCTCGACCTTGTCGATGACACCGACCAGCTCCAGTTTCGAACCGACCGGAACCGGCCGGCGAAAATCCACCTCGATGCGGGCGGTCACGGCGGGTGTGGCGAGCAGATACAGCACGAAGCCCATGCCTTCGTCCATTGCGGCCGCGATTACGCCGCCGTGCGCCAGGCCGGGTGCTCCTTGGTGATGCTCGGTGACCACCAAATGGCCTTCCACGCGGTCTCCGCCGCCGGTCATCTGCAGATGAAGGCCGGTCGGATGATCGTTGCCGCAGCCGAAGCAATACTGGTAATGGGACGGCAGCGGACGCATCTCGTCGCCGCCGTCGGGCGGGGTCTCCCAGGGAGTCTTGGAATCGCTCATCGGCGCGCAAAGCGTATCGGCCGCCGCCGTGCGCGGCGAACCGGCCGCGCTTGTTAGGCTGCGCAGCCCATGGATCTGTGTCTGATGCAGGTGCACGCGCACCCCGACGACGAAGCATCGAAGGCAGCGGCGACCGCGGCCCGCTACGCGGACGAAGGCGTTCGCACGGTCTTGGTCACCTGTACCGGCGGGGAGGCCGGTGACATCTTGAACCCCGCGATGGACACGCCCGAGGTCCGCGCGGACCTGGCGGCCGTTCGCCTGCGCGAGCTCGACCAGTCGGTTTCGGCGCTGAAGTACGCGAAGCTGTATCTGCTCGGCTACCGGGACAGCGGCATGCCCGACGGCGAGGCGAACCACCACCCGCGCGCCTTCTGGAATGCGCCCCTGGATGAGTCCACCGGCAGGCTCGTTCGAATCATCCGCACCGAGCGTCCGCAGGTGATCGTCGGCTATAGCGACGACCAAGAGGGCTATCCGCATCCCGATCATTTGCGCGTCCACGACATCGCGCTCGCTGCATTCGACGCGGCCGGTGACCCGGCGCGCTATCCGGAGGCCGGCGAGCCGTGGCAGCCGCTCAAGCTCTACTACTGCGGCTTTACAATGCGCGCGCTGAAGGCGGCGCACGCCGCGCTGGTCGCCTCCGGCCGCAACAGCCCGTACGAGGAGTGGCTCGCCACGCGCAAGGACACCGATCATCGCTTCACCACGCGCATCGACGTCGGTGATTTTCTGGAAGCCCGCGCGCAGGCGCTGGCCGCGCACGCGACCCAGTGTCCGCCCGACTCGTTCTGGTTCGCGCTTGCGCCCGAGGAGATGCGCGCGATCTACCCGTGGGACGAATTCATCCGCGCGCGATCGCGAGTCGCGACATCCGAAGGCCAGATCGAGACGGACCTGTTCGCAGGGATCCGTTAGTGTTTCGCTGAGAGGGGGGAGCGATGGGAATCGCAGAGTTGTTCGGCATTGAAGGAAAGGTCGCGCTTGTCACCGGCGGTTCGCGCGGCATCGGGTTGATGATCGCGCGCGGCTTCGTTGAAGCCGGGGCGAAGGTCTACATCTCCTCGCGCAAGGCGCAGGCGTGTGACGAGGCCGCCGCCGAGCTGGCGAAGACCGGCGAATGCGTCGCGATCCCGGCCGACCTGTCCACGGAAGCCGGCTGCGTTGCGCTGGCAGGGCAGATTGCCGAGCGTGAGTCGTCGCTGCACGTCCTGATCAACAATGCCGGCGCGACCTGGGGAGCGCCGATCGCCGACTATCCCGACGCGGCCTGGGACAAGGTCATGGCCACGAACGTGAAAGCCCCGTTCTTTCTGACTCGATTACTGCTGCCGCAGCTTCGCAAGGCCGCCACGGCCGACGACCCGGCGCGCGTGATCATGATCGGATCGATCGACGGGATCCGCATCAGCGAGTTCGAGCACTACGCCTACCCGGCGTCGAAGGCCGCGATCCACATGCTGGCCCGCGACTTGGCGCACAAGCTGGTCGGCGAGCACATCACCGTCAACGCGATCGCCCCCGGGCTGTTCCCGTCGAAGATGACTAACTTCCTGTTCGAATCCGAGCACGCCGGCGATGCAATCGCGAAGATGGTTCCGATGGGTCGGGCCGGCCGGCCCGACGATATGGCCGGGATCGCCATCTTTCTGTCGTCGCGCGCCGGGTCGTACCTGACCGGGGCGGTCATCCCGGTGGACGGGGGAGTTTCGACGCACGGATAGCAGGAAGCCCGCCCGTGGGCGGCGAATAGTCCGGGTTGCCCGTCACGAGCGGGCCCTGAGCGAGACGGGGGAGACGACCGTGTTGACGAAGATCATCGGCATCCTTGCCGCGCTGTCGCTGATGGCGCCGATGAGCGGCCGGGCGGTGGACGTTCCGGCCGGCTCGACGTCGCCGAACGTGCGACACATCAAGCACCTGCAGGTCGGGACGGGCGTCGGCGGCGTCTTCGTCGGCAAGCACTACTACCTCAGTGCCGCGCGTTCCGGATTCTTCCTTCCCGGCGGCCCCGGCACCGGCGGGATCATCGCCTTCGACACGACCAACCCGCGCAATCCGATCCCCGTCGGAATGCTGCCGCTGCCGCACACGCAGAACGAAGACGTCGAGGTTTCCGAGAAGCGCAACCTGCTGCTGGTCGTGCAGGATCGCCGCAAGTCGGTAAGCCAGGTCGCGACTTCGCCGATCATCGGCGGGATCCTGTACGTGATCGACATCTCGAATCGCTCCCAGCCGGTGCTCACGTCGACGTTGCAGCTTCCCGCCGAAGTTGCCAAAACGTCCGAGGGAGTCCCGCTCGGCGGCCCGGGACACACCGCGTCGTGCATCGCGGACTGCAACTTTGCGTGGATTTCCGGCTCGCGGGACCGCGCGGTGCACGTGGTTGATCTGCGCGACTTGGCCGCGCCGGCGCTCCTGGGTGTGATTCCGACGCCGGCCGGCGCCGACAACACCGGCTACGGCGCACCCGGCGTCGTCCACGACGTCCACGTCGATCGTTTTGGCTCGGTGTTGGTGGCAGGCTCGGGGGGAACGGCGATGTACGAACTTACCGCGGACCCGCTCAAGCCCCGGCTCATCGCCTCCGTGCGTCCGTCCGACAACGACCGGCTCAACGGATTGATCCACCACGGCGCGTTGCGCTACTCGGCGGATCTGGTTCTGGTCGGCGAAGAGGACTACGGCGATTCGGCGTGCGGCAACTCCGACCCGACCAATCAGGACGGTTCGTTGCAGATCTGGCGGATCGACCGAGCGGCGAAAGTCTTGCGTCCGGTGTCTACCTGGGATGTGACGCTGGCCGACGATCTTTCGAAGGCGCTCGCCGACAGCGTCGGGTTGACCTGCTCATCGCACTGGTTCGACGTCAACCGTCATTCGGTCGTCGCCGACGCCTGGTACGAGATGGGCGTTCGCTTCCTCGACATCCGCTCGCCGGCGACGATCCGCCAGGTCGGCTACTTCGTCGGCACCAACAGCGCCGCCTCGCAAGCCCGGTTCCATCCGGGCGATTCGTCCGTGGTCTACGTCGCCGACTACAACCGCGGCTTGGATGTCATCGAAATCGCCAACGGGGGCCACGGAGCCGCGACGATCTCGGTCCCGCCGGCTGCGCTGCTCGCCGCGCACCAAGGCATTCGCTTCGGGCTCGCCCCCGACCCCGAATGGGGATACGCCTGCCGGCAAACGCCCGGAATCTAGGACAAAGGCACCGGTTCGACCGGCGCGCCGTAGTCCAAAAGGACTACGGCGCTTTGGTGCCCAGTTCGTGCATCATCGTGCCGATAACCAAACGGAGGGGCACGATGACCGATACCGGAACGTCACACCCGACGATCAGGCGCGAGGCGCGCTTGGTCGGGCTCGACCGTGACGCGCTGCCGACCCTCGAAGCGGTCGAACGCCGTCGAACGCATTTGTGGATCGCGACCGTGATCATGCTCGCCGCCCTCGCCGCCGCGACGGTGATCGCGACTCTGTGGGATCAAAGCGTTCCTCTTCTGAGCCCGCGCGTTCTTCGCTTCGCGGTGCTCGGGCTGACGGTTGGGTTTTGCGCGTACGCCATGGAGAAGGAGATGCATTTTCGGCGCCTCTCCAAGCTCCTGGTCGATGAGCGTGTGTTGAGCGCGTCGTTGGCCGGCCGCGTGCGAGAGTTGTCGTCGCTGCTGGACGCGGGCCGCGCGATGAACTCGGTCCTCGAGCTGGAAGCCGTTTTGGATGTCATCTTGGGAAGTTCGATCGATCTGCTCGACGGCGCCGACGGTTCGATCATGCTGCTCGACGAGAGTTACGGAACCCTGCACGCCGTCGCCGTCCGAGGACGCGACGGTGTTGCGGGAGCGGTTGTGCGGGTCGGCGAGGGGATCGCCGGCGGTGTCGCTCAGCGACGAGAACCCATGCTTATCCAAGGCCGTGTGGCGCGGTCCGACGACGACGGTTCCGCGCGGCCCGACAGCGCGATGTCGGTCCCGCTGGTCAGCCGCGAAATGTTGCTCGGCGTGCTCAACATCAACGCCGGGCCCGAGCGCGTCTTCACCGAATACGACCTGCGCGCCCTGAGCTTGTTCGCCGAGCAAGCCGCGGCGGCGGTCGCGAACTCGCGTCTGTACGAAGCGCAGCGCGATTCGCTCGCCGAGGCGCAGGAACTGGATCACCTCAAGAGCGAGCTTTTCACGTCGCTGAGCCACGAATTGCGCACGCCGCTCACGTCGATCCTCGGCTCGGCTGTGACGTTGCGGCGCCCAGACCTCCGCCCCGACGATCGCGACGGGCTGCTCGAAGGCTTGGAGCGACAATCGCGGCGGCTCGCCGACACCATCGACGGTCTGCTCTCGGTCGCGCATCCCGGCTCGCGGATCGGCGACGCCGACGATGCGAGTGTGGTGGACGCTGCATCACTCGCGCGTCTGATTGCGGCCGACTTCTCCAAGGCCGGTCGTCCGGTCACGGTGGACGCGCCGGCGCACGTGCCTCTGCGCGTCGGCTGGGAGAGCCTGCGCCGGGTCTTGACCGGCCTGACCGACAACGCGTTCCTTCACGGGGCGCCTCCGGTGCACATCGTGTTGCGACCGCGCGGCGGCTCGGTCGAAATCGGCGTGCTGGATGCCGGTCGCGGTGTGGACCCCGGCGACCGCGACTTGTTCTTCGATCGCTTCGTGTCGCACCGGCGCAGCGGCGACCCGTCCGGTCTCGGGCTGGCGGTCGTGCGCGGCATGGTCCACGGGATGGGCGGCGCGATTCGCGTCGAGGAGTCCACGCTCGGCGGCGCCGCGTTCTGGGTGACTTTGCCGGGAGCGGGCGTGGCACCCGACTCCGACGCCGATGCCGGCGCCGATGCCGGCGCGATCGGCCACGCCGACGCGGGCTAGCTTCTTCGCTGTCGGCCGGAACGCTCCCCAGGGTGTGTCGCGATCGCTAGGATGCGACCCGTGGACGTCGCGATCGCCGGATCCAGCGGACTCATCGGGCGCGCCGTTGCGCCCGCGTTGGAAGCGTCCGGGCATCGCGTCCGGCCGCTGCTCCGTCCATCCTCGCCACCGCATTCGGACGGGATCCGGTGGGACCCCGCCGGCGGTTGGATCGACGGCGATGCGCTCGCCGGCGTCGGCGCGGTCGTCAACCTGGCCGGAGAGTCGATCGGCGCGCGCCGCTGGACGGCCCGTCAGAAAGTCCTCATTCGCCAGAGCCGTCTCGACGCGACCGCGCTCCTCGCGCGCACGATCGCCGCGATGCCCGATCGGAAGCCGGCCTTGGTGTCGTCGTCGGCCGCGGGCTACTACGGGGAACGGGGCGAGGAAGTTCTGGAAGAGTCCAGCGAGCCGGGAGACGGTTTTCTGGCGAGCGTCTGCGTGGATTGGGAAGCCGCGACGCGAACGGCGGCCGATGCGGGTGCGCGCGTGGCGATCACTCGCAGCGGCATCGTGTTGGATCCCGCCGGAGGCCTGCTGCGCAAACTCCTGCCGATCTTCAAGCTCGGTCTCGGCGGACGTTTGGGGAGCGGTGCGCAATGGACGCCGTGGATCGCGCTGGGCGATCAGGCGCGCGCGATCGTGTTTCTGGTCGAGAGCGATGACGCGTCGGGACCGTTCAATGCATGCACGCCTTCGCCGGTTCGCAACAGCGAGCTCACGCATGCGCTGGGTCGCGCGCTCCGGCGGCCGGCGCCCTTCGTCGTTCCGGCGTTCGCGCTGCGCGCCGCCTTCGGCGAAGACGCCGTCCGCGACGCGTTCCTGACAAGCTCCCGCATGATGCCGAAAGCGCTGACCGATGCGGGATTTTCGTTCGATCATCCGGAGATCGACGGCGCCCTCGCGGCGATTCTTTAGAAGCGCAGGGAGAACGCCCATGAACCGGCGCCGGTCACGCCGACGGTGACGGTGATCGAATCGCCGGGCGCGAACCAGCCTCGGTGCGAGGGAAAGCAGGTTGTGACGCCCGGATAGGCGTAGCAGGACGCTGAGATCGATCCGGTCGGGCCCGCGACGGCGTATTCGGCGACGCCGGTGAACAGGTCCGACACCAGCATCGCGTCGACGTGCGTGGTCGTCGCGACGACGGTGAACGTGCAGCCCGGCTCCAGCGGCGCGATGCCGTCGCAGCGGGCGACGCCCGCCTGCGCTCCGACGGGGAGCGCGGCGACGAGAAAAGCCACCGCCACGAATCGTCTCATCTCTGATGCGATTCGGCGCGTCCGGTCCCTCGACCTGTCGCCCCGCCGAAATGTCCCGACCCCGCCGGGCGGAACCGGATGCGATCCGGCACACCGGAGAAAAGCGACCTTCGTTCGAGATGCCGCGGATTCTCGCCGGGCACGAAACGCTCCGGGGGCGAGGCCGTTTTCACCGGGCGTTCGCACGTTGCCTCGGTGGGAGTATTCAGATGCTTCGAGCCCGTCACCGGGGACGCGGAACGGCACTCGTGTGCTGCGCCGCCTCCCTCGCCTTGTGGTTTCGTCCCGCAGCCGCCGACCCGTCGGCCGAGTTGCGCGCGATCGTCCGTGCCGACGCCGACTGGCTGATGCAAGCCGTTTCGGCCGACGGCGGGATCGGCACATGGATCGACCGTGCCTGGCTGGTACCGTATCGATCGAACTTCGCCGCGATCGGCCTGGCGCGGGCGACGGCGGTCACCGGCGACGGACGCTACGCCGTCGCGGCGTGGCGCTGGCTGCAGTGGTACGCGGCGCACATGGATGCGCGCGGCTTCGTCACCGATTACCAATGGCGCGACGGCGCGTGGCGCTCCACCGGCGATATGGACTCGACCGACGCGTACGCGACGACATTCTTGCTCGCCTGCTACGAGGCGCTGCGCGCGACCGGCGATCTGGCCAAGCTGTCGGGTCTGCGACCCGCGCTGCACCGCGCGATGGATGCGCTCGCCGCCACCGCCGCCGGCGACGGTCTTCACTTCGCGAAGCCCAGCTATCCGATCAAGTACGTGATGGACGAGGCCGAGAACTACGCGGGCCTGAACGCCGCCGTCGAGATGGGCGTGATCCTGGGCGATGCGACCCTGGAGTCTCGCGCCCGCACCGACGCGGCCCGGCTGCGCAGCGCGTTTGGCAAGTTCTGGAACGCGTCGGCCCGGGGCTACGACTGGGCGCTCGACGCCTACGACCGTCACACGCCGATCACATGGGGTCAGATGTACGCGAGCGACGTCGCCCAAGCGTGGGCGATCGCCTTCGGACTCGTCGAAGGCAACGCCGCCGCGGACTTGTTCGCGCGTTTCGAAGCCGCGCAACCGGCATGGGACGACCCGTTCGCCACGACGCAGTATCCGTGGGGACCGGGACGCGTCGACTACTGGCCGGTCGCGGCGCTCGCCGCCAAACGCGCCGGCGATCCCGTGCGCGCCGCGCAAGCCGCGACACGGATCCGCGACGCGGCGTTGTCGGTGAACCGCTTCTGGCCGTACACCACCGCTGAGGCCGGCGAGATGATCATGGTCCTCACCGACGGTGTCGCGCCGGTCGCGCCGCTGGTTCCGATTGCGACCGCGCTCGCCGCCACGCCGGCGACGGCCGATCCGCGCAGCGGTGTCGGGGCGATGCTCACCGAATACGCGAGCGGCGTTCGGGTCGCCGGCATGGAGGTTCGCTTCTACTCGCTTGATTCGACCGGCTCGCGGGCCGGCCTGGTCTGCGCGGCGATCACGGACGCGAGCGGCGTCGCGCGATGCGGCGGCACTGCCGCGCGCGTGGCGGCGATGCGCAGCGGCGGCTACGACGCGACGTTCGCCGGCACGAGCCGCTACGCGCCCAGCTACGTTCGAGCCACCGCGTTCGGCATCCGCTAAGCAGAGGCGATCAGCCGGTTCCGTCCCACCAGAGGGCCACCAGCTCGCGGGGCGCGTCGAAGTCGAACTCGCGCATCGCGGCTGCGATCTCCTCGTCGCGCTCGGCGGGCAGGCACAGCGCCCGGCGGACGAACGCGACGCGCTCGTGCCCGGGCAACCGCTGCTCGCGTTGCGGCAGCACGAACCGTTCTTGCTCGAATGCGATGCCGGCTTCGCGCAGGACGGCAAGCGCATCGTCGGCGATGGGACGCACGGGGCGCGTCAGCCCGTGAAACCGTTCCCACAGGGGATTGAGGCGCGCCCGCGGATGCTCGGCGGTGATCTCGACGACGACCCGCCTGCGCGCGGCTGTGGTCAGGGCGCGAACGAACGGCGTCAGGTCCGGCACGTTGTAGAGAACGTGATGGCAGACGACCACGTTCGCCGTGCCGGCCTTCGGCGCCGCCTCGGGCCAGACGCCTTCGATCTGGTCGTGCCGGACGCCGCAGGCGTCCGCGGCCGCGGCGAACGCAGCGAGCATCTTCGCCGAGGAATCCACCGCGACGATGCGTGACACGTTCGGAAGAAGCGACAAGCTCGCGCTTCCCCCTCCGGCGCCGACGTCGATGACGTCGCCGCCCGCGAGCCGGTCCAGGGCGCTGCGCCGTGACGGCGTGTCCGCGGGCGTCTCGGGAGGGGCGAACAGCGATACCGGAAGCGACCACGCCTCTTCGGGCGCGGCCGCGAGGATCTCCTCGGGAATCGCCCACTCACCCAACGAGTCCCGCCATCGCTGCTCGGCCGAGACCATGTCCCGAAAGATACCCCCGGCCGCAGTTGCCCACCGAACCCGTAACGTAAGTTGCATCTTACGAAAGGATATGCTTACATAGATGGGATGGAAGCGGCGCTGAAGGCCTTGGCCGACGATCGTCGGCGGACGATCCTTCGTCTCGTGTGGGACGACGAGCGCTCGGCCGGCGAGATCGCCTCGCACTTCGACGTGTCCCGGCCGGCGATCTCGCAGCACTTGGCCGTCATGAAGGGGGCCGGCCTCATCGCCGAGCGACGCGAAGGAACGTTTCGCTACTACAGCGCGCACCGCGAGCGTCTCGAAGAAATCAAGCAGATGATCGAGTCGTTCTGGGATGCCGGTCTCGGTCGCCTCAAGCGCGAGGCGGAGCGCGACGAGCGTGACGCGCGCCGCAAGGAGTCCCGCAAGGTCCGGAAACGTCCGTAGCCCGTGAGAAAGGAATCGATCATGACCCGAAGTGATGTCGTCGAGCGCCAAGTCCGCATCGACGCCCGGCCGGAGATCGTCTTCGAGTTCTTCACCGATCCGGCGAAGATGATCCGATGGAAGGGCGTGGAGGCTAAGCTCGAACCGCAGCCCGGCGGCGTGTATCGCGTCGTCATGAACGAGGCGCAGTACGTCGCGAACGGAACGTTCGTCGAACTGGTGCCGCATTCCAAGATCGTGTTCACGTGGGGATGGGAGGGATCCTCCGACGTGCCGCCGGGATCATCGACCGTCGAGGTCACTTTGACCCCCGACGGAGACGGGACGATGCTCCGGCTGATCCATTCGGGGCTTCCGGTCCCGGCGCTGGCTGCGCACGGCGAAGGCTGGGACAAGTTCCTGCCCAGGCTTGCGACGGTCGCGGCCGGCGGCGAAGTCCCGACCGACGCCTGACGGCGACGAACGGTCAGCCGCGGAGTGTGAGGCCGCGGTAGGCGTCGGCGAATCCAGCCGATCGCAGTGCGTCGGCGTGGGGTGATTCGCGCGCCGGCGCACCGTCGATCTTCGACACCGCAAGCGACGGCAGATAGCCGTCCTTGACCAGGGACACCAACCCGTCGATCCACGCGGCCGCGGCCGGATCGAACACGATCAGGCTGTGGCCGCCGCGCTCAAGGTAGGCGGCCGCTTCGCCGCCGGCCATGATCACCCATGCTCCCGCCGCGCGTGCCGGACGGTGCGGTGAGTCGGGCCAGGGCAACGCGGCGCCGTACGGCTGCGCCGGGTCGGCCGCCGCCAGCACCACTACGTTCGCCGCTTCGCTCTCGCGCACCGCGCGCAGGCGGTCGACCGCGCCGGGCAGGGCGAACTGCGCCGCGCCCAGTCCCGCGACGAAATGCCCGCGGCGCGCGCGTCCCGACTCTTCCAGCGTCTTGAGCACCGGATAGATGCCGGCGAATCCGCCGGGAAGATTCTCGGCCCGCACCGCCTCGCGGGTGAGCACGCCGTGCCGGTCCAGCAACTGCAGCGCGCGCGCATGCGCGATCTCGGTCGGATTGGCGAACGGCTCGCGCAGCGCCGACACCAGCGACCATCGTCCGGCGGCGGCCGGCGGGCCGGCGCGGCGGAGCCGTCCCGGATGCGGCCGCGCGCGCGGTGCCTTGCGCTTGCCGGCGCGCAGCGCCCGCAGCGGCGCCATCGTGTCGTTGGTCACCTCGCCGGCCCACACCAGATCCCACAGCGCGCTCAAGACCACGTCTTCGTCGGCGACGCCCGATGCCGACAAGACCTCCGGCCAGAACGAGGCGCCGCGGGCCGAAAGATGCCCGCGGATCGCGTCGTGAACCGGCTCCGATGGCGGCTCGTCGGGCGCGGGCGGCGCCAGCAGCCGGACCGAGTCGCGGAACAACAGTGCGACGCGGCCATCGCTCGGCCCGAGCGGCCCCGCGCCGACCCAAACCAGATCACCCGACGCACACAACGCATCCAGATCGGCGGGGCGATATCCATCGACGCGAGCGCGCAACACCGCGTCTTCCAGAATCGAGGCGGGGATCGGTGCGCCTTGCAACGCGCCGATCGTCTCGACGAGCGCATCGGCGCCGCGCCGGTGCGTGCCGACGCCGTGCCACGCCGGAAGAAAGCGTCCGAACGTCGCCGCATCCACCGGCTCGATCTCGCGTCGCAGCGCCGCCAGCGAGCGGCGCTTCAGTGTGCGCAGCACGTCGGCGTCGCACCATTCGCGCCGCGACCCGCCCGGCCGGAACTCGCCCCGAAGCACGCGGCCTTCGGACTCCAAGTCCGAAAGCGCGCCGCGTACGCGGTCGGCTGCGACGCCGAGGCGCGCCGCGATGTCGGCTTCGTGGAACGGCCCGTGCGTGCGCGCGTAGCGCGAGATCAGATCGCGGAGCGGCTGCTCGACCGGATCGGTAAACGCGGCCGGCAATCCCTGCGGCAGCGCGCACCCGAGCGCATCGCGGTAGCGCGAGGCGTCTTCGGCGGCGATTGTGCGCTGCTCGCCGGCGACGCCGATCACGATCGCGCGTCGCTGCGCGAGCAATTCGTCCACCCACTCGCGTCGAACGCCGCGCGCCGACATCTCGGCGTCCGACAGATCGCCGACGAACCGGAGCAGATCGTGGGTGGTGTCGGCGTCTTTCGGCGCGCGCGCGCCGTCCAACCGCTGCAACTCCAACTCTAACGACTCCAGCGCCGACGAATCGATCAGCTCGCGCAGCTCCTCGGATCCGAGCAGCTCGCGCAGCAGGCCGGCGTCCAGCGACAGTGCCGCGGCGCGCGTTTCGGCGAGCGGCGCGTCGCCTTCGTACATGTAGACGGCGATCCAGTTGAACAGCAGCGACTGCGCGAACGGCGATGATTGCTGCGTCTCGGCGGTCGCGATCCGGATGCGGCGCGATCGGATCTCGCCGAGCAACTCGCGGAGCGAGGGCACGTCGAAGATGTCCTGCACGATCTCGCGCGTGGCCTCGAGCAGGATCGGGAAGGTCGGATAGCGGGCGGCGACGGCCAGCAGATCGGCGGCGCGCCGGCGTTGCTGCCATAGCGGTGTGCGCGATCCCGGCATTTTGCGCGGCAGCAGCAGCGCGCGCGCGGCGGCTTCGCGGAACGTCGCGCCGAACAGCGGCGTGGCCGGCAGGCGCGCCAGAACCAGCTCCTCGATCTCCTCCGGCGGGACCAGCAGGTCCTCCAAAGGCACGTGCTCTTCGGCTTCACCGAGCCGGATGACGATCCCGTCGTCGCTCCACAGGCAGGATACGGTCATACCGAGCCGTCGCTGCAGCCGCTCTTCGATCGCGATCGCCCAGGGCGCGTGCACGCGCGCGCCGAAGGGCGACAGGATGCACACGCGCCAGTCGCCCAGCTCGTCGCGGAAGCGTTCGACGACGATGGTGCGGTCGTCTGGGACGGCGCCGGTCGCTTCGCGCTGATCCGCCAGATAGCGCAGCAGGTTCGACGCGGCCCACTCGTCCAGGCCGCGTTCGCGTAGCACGCGCTCGGGATGCTTCGCCGACCCGACGGTGCGCACGAACTCGCCCAGCGCTCGGCCCAACTCGACCGGACGGCCGGGCCGGTCGCCCTTCCAGAACGGCATCTTGCCCGGCTCGCCCGGCGCCGGCGTGACCATGACCTTCGACGGCGTGATGTCTTCGATCCGCCAGGTCGATGCGCCCAGCACGAACGTCTCGCCGGGGCGCGACTCGTAGACCATCTCCTCGTCCAGCTCGCCGACGCGGCCGCCGTCGGGCGTGAACACGCCGTACAGTCCCCGGTCCGGGATCGTGCCGCCGCTGGTGACCGCGATCCGCTTGGCGCCCTCGCGCGCGCGCAGCATTCCGCTTCGCCGGTCCCAGACGATGCGCTGCCGCAGGCCCGAGAACTCTTCGCTTGGATAGCGGCCCGACAGCAAGTCCAGCACGGCTTTGAAGGTTTCCTCGCCGAGGTTCGCGAACGGCGCCGATCGCCGCGCCAGCGCGAGCAGATCGGCGTCGCGCCACTCGTCCACGCTGCACATCGCCACGATCTGCTGTGCGAGCACGTCGAGCGGGTTGCGCAGATAGCGGGTGTGCTCGATCTCGCCGTCGCGCATCCGCTGCACCACCACGGCCATCTCCAGCAGGTCGCCGCGGAACTTGGGGAAGAACACCCCGCGCGACGGCTCGCCGACCTGATGGCCGGCGCGGCCGATGCGCTGGATGCCGCGCGCGACACTGCCGGGCGACTCGACCTGCACGACCAGATCGACCGAGCCCATGTCGATGCCCAACTCGAGCGACGACGTCGCCACGATCGCGCGCAGCCGCCCCGCCTTCAGGTCGTCTTCGATGATCGTGCGCTGTTCGCGGGCGAGCGATCCGTGATGGGCTTTCGCGATGTCCTCGCCGGCCATCTCGTTCAATCGCTGCGCGAGCCGTTCCGCCAGGCGCCGCGCGTTGGCGAAAATCAGCGTGGTGCGGTGGGCCAGCACGAGCTCGAGCAATTTGGGATGCACGGCCGGCCAGATGCTGCGCCGCGTCTGCGCCTCACCCAGCATCGGCGTGCCCGGCTCCGGCGGGACCGTGGACAGGTCGCTCATGTCCTCGATCGGCACGACGACGGAGATTTCAAGTTCTTTGCGGATGCCGGCGTCCACGATCGTGACCGGTCGCGGCCCGTGTTCGGTCGTCCCGCCCAGGAACGCGGCGATCTCCTCAAGCGGCCGCTGCGTCGCGGACAGGCCGATTCGCTGCGGCGGCGCGCCGGTGATTTGCTCCAGCCGCTCCAGCGAGAGCGCCAGGTGCGCGCCGCGCTTGACCGGCGCGAGCGCATGGATCTCATCCACGATCACCCAACGGACGCTGCGCAGCGTTTCGCGCGCCTGGGACGTGAGCATCAGATACAGCGATTCGGGCGTGGTGATCAAGATGTCGGGTGGCGCGCGCAGGATCGCGGCGCGTTCGCGTGAGGACGTGTCGCCGGTGCGCACGGCGGCTTCGGGTACGTGGATGCGCTCGCCCAGCCGCTCGGCCGCAAGCGCCATCCCGCTTAGCGGCGCGCGCAGGTTCTTTTCGATGTCGACGGCGAGCGCGCGCAGCGGCGAGATGTAGAGCACGCGCATCCGGGACGTCTTGTCCGGCACCGGCTCGGTGGCCATCCGGTCGAGCGCCCACAAGAATGCCGCGAGCGTCTTGCCCGATCCGGTGGGCGCGCAGATCAGCGCATGCTCCCCGCCCGCGATCGCCTCCCAGCCCAGCGACTGCGCCTTGGTCGGCGCGGCGAACGTCGATTCGAACCACGCGCGCGCGGCGGGGGAGAAGGCATCAAGGCTCACGGCGCTCAGGCTACTCCGGGCCGGCGACGTCCGGCGCGGCGAATGATGCGGAGGAAGCGGGGCCGCCGCGCCGCACGGCGGCCCCGCTTCGGGTGATGGCGCTACTGGATGACGGTGTAGGGCTTTCGAACCGGTTCCTGGCGACCGGCGGTGCCGCAGAAGTCGCCGTAGCCGCTGGGCGGAAGCGGACCGGTCGCCGACACGTTTGCGACCGTGGTCTCGTGCGCGTGCGGCGTGCCGCCGCCGGTGCTGCCGTTGCTCGTCACGTGCACGCCCTCGCACAGGAACACCACGTAGCCGTTCCATCCGCTCGCGGTCGGGCCGCACGACATCGAGGTCGGTAGCGGGCCGAGCGGGTTGTGGAAGAAGCCCGCGTCGTCGTGGCTGAAGAACATCCGGTCGGCGCACGGGCTCGAGTTGAACTTGTCGTCCACGCAGATGCCGTCGCCGTCGTTGTCGATGCAGACCTGGAACGCGACGTTGTGACCGTTGAGCGCGTCGAGCACCTCGACGAAGCCGCCGAGGGTGAAGTCCAGGCAGGCGCCGCCGGTGCCGATTCCGGTTCCCGGTTCGCAAACCAGCGTGCCGTTGTCCACGGCCGGCCCGGCTCCTTGCTCCTTGACGACGACGGTCCCGCCGCCGATGACGACGTCGGCCTGTGCGGTGCCGACGACCGTTGCGAACAGTGCGCCCAGCGACAGCACGACGGCGATCGCGGCGCGGATGGTGGTGCGAGTCATGTCGGTTCCTCCCCTTGAATCCGCCGGCCTCTGCCGGTCCGATGCGATAAGGATCGCCGGGGTCGGGCCGGCCGTCCGTGCATTCCTGCACATTCGGGGCCGGTCCTTTGATGTCCTTCTAGGAGAGGATCTCGCGCAGGCCCTTCAAGGCCGTCGGGACCACCCGGTAGTAGGTCCAGGTACCGCGGCGCTCGCGCTCGAGCAACCCGGCCTCGGTCAGGACCCGCAGGTGGTGGGTGACGGTCGGCTGCGTCAGGCCGAGGGGAACGACAAGGTCGCAGGTGCAGGCCTCGCGACCCGGCTGGGCGGCGATGAGCGACAGCAGCCGCAGGCGGGCCGGATCGGCAATGACCTTGAAGGCGGCGGCCGCCCGTTCGGCGTCCCGTTTGGTCAGCGGGGAGTCGAGGACCGAGCAGCATTCCAGGACGGGCACAGAACTTTTCACCCCTGGATATTGACAGACATCTATATGATGCGTCAAGATGCTGCCCAGAAGATATCGATGAAGGTCGATATAGATATCTGTGGATATCGATGCCAATGGATATTGATGTGGGTCGATGTGGATGGAAGTGGAGGGAGGACGTCATGGGACGAGTGCAACTGGCCATCAACGTGCGCGACGTGGACGAGGCGATCGCGTTCTACTCGAAGCTGTTCGACACCGAGCCGGCCAAGGTCAAGCCCGGCTACGCCAACTTCGCGATCGCGGACCCGCCGCTCAAGCTGGTCCTGATCCAAAACGAGGCTGCGCCCGGCACGCTGAATCATCTCGGAGTTGAGGTCGCCGGCCGCGACGAGGTCGCCGCCGCAACCAAGCGACTGTCCGCCAAGGGTCTCGCCACGGTCACCGAGCAAGGCGCCTGCTGCTACGCCGAGCAGGACAAGGTTTGGGTCACCGACCCGGGCGGCGCGTCCTGGGAGGTCTACACCGTCCTCAAGGACGCTGAGGTGATGTCCCCGTCGGGCACCGCCTGCTGCTGAACCGGAGACCGGCATACGATGGCGGGATGCCGGATCCCGCCATCGATGCCGTCCGCGCCGAAGCCGCGCGCGTGGTCGCGCTTGCTCGCTCGCTGACTCCCACCGACTGGAGCGCGCCGAGCCGCTGCGACGATTGGACCGTCGCCGATGTGATCGCCCATCTCGCGTGCGATTGTCAGCGGTTCACCGAGTGGCTGGCCGATGCCGAGCGGGGCGTGCTGGTCCCGCCGTTTCCGCCGGAGCAGTTCCGCGCCGACAACGCGATGATGCTCGAGCGCTTCACCGGCGTGACCGGCCCGCGGCGCCTCGCCGCCTTCGAATCGGCCTTCGGCCGGTGGATCGAACGCGCCGCCGCGCTTGACCCGGCGACGCCGCAGCGGCATCCGCGTGGAACCATCAGCGTCGGCTCGCAGCTGTTGCTTGCCGCCGGCGAGTTCGCGATCCACGGCTGGGACGTCGCCGACGCGCTCGGTCGAGATTGGGATCCGCCGGCCGCGCTGGTCGACATCGTGGCCGCCTGGACGTCGAACGTCGCGCCCGTCCGGAACGGTGACCCCTGGCATGCGCTGCTGAAGGCGAGCGGCCGCACGCCGATCTGAGCGGCGCGGTCAGCGCGTGATGGTGCTTCCGAGGAGGATTCCGTTGGCCCAGTAGGCGCCGGTTGGCCCGTCCGGAAGCAGGTCGTAGGTCGCGGATGCCTCGCGCCAAACGACATCGATGCCTTCGACGGTCGCGCCGTCCATCGGGTCCCCGGCCGCGAGCGCTCCGATGGGCCGGCCGCGGGCGTCGGGATGGGCGGATGCCGCGACCAGAACGCGGCCGTCGCTGAGCGTCAGGCGCAGCATCGGATGAGGCGATCCGACCGGACGCCGAACCGTCCGAAGGACCGGCGCGGCCACGCGGCGCCCGCGCGCGTCCATCGTCCATACAAGATCGCCGGAGCGGAGCGTGGTCACGTCGCGATCCCCCGACGGTGTCGCGATCAGCGTGCCGGCCGCCAGGCAGATCGGACAGAACGCGTCGACGGGTCGCTGCGTCGCGACGTGAATCGAGCCGTTGCGGGCGATCGTGCCGTCGATCGCGGTCGCGTCGCCTTCGGTCCCCTCGTTAACGGTGAACCGCCAAGCGGCATCCGATGAGGTCAGCGCGATCACCCGGATTCGCTTGTGCACTTCGTAGATGCGCATCGTCTGGTCGTCGGTGAGCGGCTCGCGATAGCCGAGCGACGCGCGGATCGCGGCGGCTTCCCTGGATCGTTCCGCGATTCGGTACCACGCGAGGCCGCGCTCGCGGCGCTCCTGCGGTCCGACGCCGACCGGATAATCGTCGGGATCGCAGAAGAAGATGTCGAAGCGCTCGTCCAGGGCGAGGCGCGCGTCCCACTCGTCGGTGATCACGCCGCCGCTCGCCTGCGGCGAGGCCGACGGCGAAGGGGAGGCCGACGGCTCCGTGCGCTGTGGCCGATACGTGCAGGCGCCGGCAACCAGGGCCAGCAGCGCGACGAGCGCGATCCGCTTCACGCTCCCAGCGCCACCCGCGCGGCGTTGCGGCCGGCTGTGCCCATCACGCCGCCGCCCGGCCGCGCTCCCGATCCGCACAGATACAGCCCCTCGATCGGTGTGCGGTAGTCGAAGCGCTCGCCGAAGGACTGCTCGGGCGTGATGGCGCCGTGAAAGATGTCACCGCCGGTCAGCGCGAGCCGCTCTTCCAGGTCCGGCGCCGCGAGCACGTCCTCGGCCACGATCGCATCGCGAAGGTTCGGCGCGTAGGCCGCCAGCGCCGCCACCGCATTCTCGCGCGCTGCGGCGCGAACCAGGTCCCAATCCTCCGGAAGCGACGGCGCGTACTGCGTGAACGCGCTGAGCACGTGCCGGCCGGCCGGCGCCAGGGTCGGGTCGGTCGAGGACTGAAGAAAGACCTCCATGTACGGCCGCGGCGAGGGCATCGCGCCGCGAGCGTCCTCGCGCGCCTGCTGGATGTATTCGATCGAAGGACAGATCTCGACCGTGCCGAAATGCTGCGACGCCGGCTCGGTTCCCGGCAGCATCGAAAACGACGGCAGCTCGCTCAGCGCCAGGTTCACCTTCACCACCGCGCCCTCGTAGCGCCACGACGCGACCCGCTCGGCGAACGGCGACGGCAGCAGTCCCTCATCCAGCAAAGAACCGAACGTGACCGCCGGCGTCGCATTCGACAGCACCATCGGCCCTTCGACCAGCTTCCCGCCGGCAACCTCCACGCCTCGCACCCGCCCGCCGTCCACCACGATCCGCGCAACCGGCGACGAGACGCGGATGACCGCGCCCGCCTCACGCGCCGCCGCCGCGATCGCCTGCGTCACGCCGCCCATCCCGCCGCGCACGTACGCCCACGTCCCGTCCATGCCGTTCAGCTCGCCGCCGATCGCGTGGAACGTCATGATCCAAGCGGTGCCGTCCTCCTCCGGCCCCAGCGCCGTCCCGATGATCCCTTGCCCGGCCATCGGTCCTTGGATCTCGGGCGCGCCGAAGAACGAGCGCACCGTGCCGGCGCACGAGCCCGACACGCACATCCGGTACATCTCGTCTCCCAACGCGGCCCGCACGCCGTCCAGACCCGGCGGATCGGGCGACTCGACGAGCGGGCGGATCGCGGCGACCGCATCGTCCCAGAATGCGCTCCAGCGCTTGTGTGCGTCCGCGTCGGCGGGACTGATCTTCGACAGCTCCGCGCGCGTGCGCTCGCCGTCGCGCCACACGAAGTAGTGGCGGCCGTCGGGCAGCGGCACGAACATCTGCGGATCCTTCGGCGTGAACACCAGGCCGTGACGCGCCAGCTCCAGCTCGCGGTAGACGTCCGGCCGCAGCAGCGACAGCGAATACGACGCGGTCGAGATCCGGTAGCCCGGCGCGAGCTCTTCGGTGACGGCCGCGCCGCCGATCACGTCGCGCCGTTCCAACACCAGCACGCGCTTGCCGGCGCGCGCCAAGTAGGCGGCGGCGACCAGTCCGTTGTGGCCGGCGCCGATCACGATCACGTCGTGTCGTTCGGCGATCATTTCATCACTGTACGCGAGCCCGCACGCCGCGACCGGGACGCTACGACCATTGGATGCGCTCGAGCGCGCCGTCGCCGACGAGCGAAGCGAACGCGGCGGCGAGCGCGGGATCCAGATGATTGCCGGCGAGGCGTTCGATCTCGGCCAGCGATCGTTCGACCGGCCACCGCTTCTTGTAGGGACGCTCGTGCGTGAGCGCGTCGAAGACGTCGGTCACGGCGACGATCCGCGCGCTCAGCGGAATGTCCTCGCCGGCGAAACCGGCCGGATAGCCGGCGCCATCCCAGCGCTCGTGGTGGAACAGTGCGATCTCTTGCGCGGCCTTCAACACGGCCGCGTGGCTGCCCCACAGGATCCGGCCGCCGATCACGGTGTGGGCGCGAACGCGTGCGAACTCGGACTCGTCCAGCGGTCCGGGCTTGAGCAGCGTCGCGTCCGGAATGCCGATCTTTCCGATGTCGTGCAGCGGCGCCGCAAGCCGGATCGTCTCGCACTCGCCGGCCGCCAGTCCGGCCGCCTCGGCGAGCAGTCCCGACGTTTCGCCGACGCGGCGCGTGTGCGCTGCCGTGTCGTCGTCGCGGTATTCGGCGGCGCGCACGAGCCGGTCCAGCACTTCGCGCCGCGCGTCCTCCAACTCGCCGGTCCGCTGACGCACCTGCTCTTCGAGCAGCGCGCCGGTGTCGGTCAGCAACCGGCGCAGCGCCACCGCCTCGAGTGCGCCGTGGACCCGTGCGATCAGCGTCGCTCGGTCGGCCGGATCCGCGATTGTGTCGCGCGCGCCTGCGGCCAGCAGCCGCGCCGAATCCGCCGCCGTCGCCGCCACGGCCAGCGTTGCGGCATCCCCCAGCAAGCGCAGCACGTCGACGGCTTCGTCGGGCGGCGCGTCCACGATTGTCAGCGCGACCGGCGTGAGCCCGGCCGGCGCGAGGCGCCCTGCGGGCTCGGTCCGGATCGCGGTGAAGCCGGCAGCGCGAAGCATGGTCGCGATCGCGTCCGAAGAGGACACCACCGCGATGGCCATCGCGGTGACGTTCCCGGGCGGCGGGACCGGGCTGCGCTGCGCGCTCATCTTGCCCGGCACTGTACGCGAAGCCGTGCGAACCGGGCATCCCTTCCCCGGTCGCGGAGAGCCGCGGAAGGATTGTGGGGATCTGCGTCCGCGACCTGGCGGAGGCCTCTTCGTTTGACCAGATGAAGGCTCACGCGACAAGGAGAGGCGCATGGCACGCAGACTCGGGCTTGTGATCGCAGGACTGCTCGTCTTCGGCGCGTCGCTCCCGGCGCATGCGGCCGGCGAGGCGGCCGCCGCGGAGATCGTTCGCGGCAGCGCGACCGCGGGATTCGAACGCCCGGCCGACGTGCCGTGGCTTCTGATCGTCGCCCTAATCGGCGCGGCGATTCTCACCCTTCAGGCCGGCTTGCGACCGCAGCCGCGCGCCGTGCGCGTGGCGATCAGGCCACCCAAGCAACGCTAAAGATCTGGCGGGGATCCATCGAGAGGCGGGAGCGTCGGCGGCTCTCGCCTCTCAGGTTCTTCCTGCGTCCGATCCGTTCATGAGCGGGTCATCTCGGCAGGCAGGATTCCCTCGAACCCGCGCATCATCCAGTTGACGGCGATGGCGACCATCTTGTCGCGCTCCAGCGGCTTGGAGGCCAGCCACCATCGGGCCAGCTCTTCGGCGACGGCGACGATCGCGCGGTTGTAGAGCTCGACGATCACGGGCGGTGCGTTGACCGGCTCGGCCAGCGCGTCGGCGCGGTCGGTCATGATCTTGATGATCTGCTCGCGCACGCGGATGCCCCGCTCGACGATCCCCGGGTCGGACGTGCCGGGCGGGCCGAACATCACCCGGAAGGCGCTCGGGTTGACGTCGGCGTAGTCCAGGAACGCGGCCAGACCGACCGTGAGCGCGTCGCGCAGCTTCATTCGCCCGGTCGAGGCGAGCACGCCGATCATGTGCGCCCGGAACCGTTCCTCTTCCCGTTCCAGCACCGCGAAGTAGATCTCTTGCTTGCCGCCGCTGAAGCAGTCGTACAGGACCGGCTTGGTCGTGCCCGCCTTGCGGCCGAGCGCCTCCATCGAGGCGTCCGCGAAGCCGCCCTGGGCGAACAGTTCCAGGGCCGCGTCCAAGACCAGGGGACGCCGCCTGGCCGGGCCGAGATACTCGGCTCGCTTGCCTTTCTGAGCCCGCGGGTCTGCCATGACCGCCATTGTGGCCCCCGACCGGGGCGGCAACGCAAGGATTCGGACGAAACTTTCTTAGCGGACAACCCTCAGGTTCTTGACGATTCGTCGCGAAACGATCACAATGCTACGGCGCGGTAGGTTTTCGCGCCCGGCCGATCCGGCGGCGATCCCGACTGGACGGAAGGATTCCGGCGAGAGAGTCACGAACTAGACACCACGCACCGCATGCAGCAAACGTTGAAGAAACCGACCCGGGAGCCGGCCATGATTCGTTGGAAGCGTTCATGGGAGGACCTGTCCGAGGCCCTTCCGCTCGACGTAATGCCTTGCTCGAACGGCGAGTTCTATCCGCCGCCCCCGACCAAGGAACAAAGAGCCGTCATGGAGATCGCCGACCGCGAGGTCGAGCGCGTCCGCAAGAAGTTCAACATGAACCGCCGCGACTTCGTTCGCACCACCGCGGCCATGGCGATCTGCTTCTGGGCCCGCGACGTCGTCATCGGCGGCGGCGGCGCGCAGGCGCACAACACCACCACCACCGACGCATGCGATCTTGAATGGGAAGAAGAAGTCGGCCTGTTCACCCTCAACAACCTGCCGGGCGAGTTCGTCTTCGACATCCAGTCCCACCACGTCGAGTCCGACGGCATGTGGCGCGTCACCAACCCCGGCTTCCACGCGTTCTTCGCCGGGATCTGGTCGCAGGCCGGTCCGATCACCGGTGCGCGCCCGGGCATGCGCAGCGGCGGCAACCTCGATCCCGGATCGAGCAACTTCGCGGTGCGCGGCGCCGGCGCCGGCGAACTCGACCCGATCGAAAACCTGTCGCGCTTCCACTACATGAAAGAGCTGTTCCTGGATTCGGCGACGACGATGACGGTGCTCTCGGCCGTGCCGGCCGCGCCCGACATCACCCAGCCGCTGCCGATCGAGCGCGCTGCGCTGACCGTGCAGATGGTCAACGAGCTCGCCGGATCGCAGCGCACGGTCATGCACGCGTTCGCGATGCCGAACCGCGGCTCGGCCGGGACCATCGCCTCGTCGCTGGGCCAAGAGCCCGTCTACATGCAGCGCGAATTCGAGATCATGGAGGAGCGCGCGGTCAAGTACGGTTCGATCATCCGCGGCTGGAAGACCTACCCCGCATGGGGTGACATTCCCTACGCGAGCGGCTGGTTCTTCGACGACGAGCTGGTCGGGCAGCGCTTCATCGACCACGTTCGCGCCCTCAGCCAGAAGTACCCGAAGCTGCCGCCGAACATCGCGACGCACAAGGGCTTCGCGCTTCCCGCGTTCGACCAGCGGGCCGCCTCGCCCCGCGACATCGGCCCCGCCGCTTCCCGCAACCCGGATGTGAACTTCATCGTCTACCATTCGGGCTTCGACGGCGAGACCGTCGGCCCCTACGGCGGCGACACGGCCGATATCTCCACCGACGGCGCCAAGGGCGACCGCCGCGTGAGTTCGGCCGACCGTATGGTGGACTCGCTGATCAAGTCGCTTCGCGAGAACAACTGGGACGCGACCCGCTTCGGCACCGTGCCGGGCGTCAAGTGGGCGAACGTGCCAAACGTCTTCGCCGAGATCGGCTCGACCTGGCGCGACGTCATGGGCCAGATCCGCCGCGGCGAGCCCGTCTCAAGCACACCGGCCGCCGCGATCCATCTGCTCGGCAAGCTCATCACCTACGTCGGTCCGAAGCGGATCGCGTGGGGAACCGACTCGCTGTGGTTCGGATCGCCGCACTCCGAGATCGTCGGCTTGAGGCGCGTGGACTACAGCCACGCGCCCGGGCTGTGGGACTTCTACAAGCTCCCGTACGCGATCGACGGTGACGCCGACGACCCGCGGGTGGACACGCGCAACTGGGTCAACTACACGCCGTCGTCGTCGAACGCGTCGCTGCCGGGCTGGCCGACGGATTCCAAGGCCCACCCCGAGCGGTCGATCCGCAACTGGATCTTCGGCCGCTCCGCCGCCGAGGTGTATCGCGTCGACGCCGACGCGCACATGCTCGACCGGGGCACGCATCCGCTCAAGTGCGACGAGGTGCAGAAGATCCGCGACGCCTACATCGTGAACCAGTACACGCCGAAGGAGCAGGTGCCGATGGCGTCCAACACGCTGATCGGTGCGCGCACTGCCTCCGAGCTCAAAACCGAAAGGATGAATCAGCCGTGGGCGCCGTAATCCGTCGAGCCAGCGTTCTCATCGCCGTTGTCGCATTGCTCGTTCCGTCGGGCGCGAGCGCCGCGACGACCACGTACGGCCGTCCGTTCGCGAACGGTCCGAGCGGCGGCGACGAGTTCAACACGATCGAGCGTGACGGCGCGACCGGCGAGATGTCCATCGTCCGCCTCTATCCCACGCCGGTAGGCGGCGCGCTTGGCTGCGGCGGAAGCGGCGGCTGGGCCACGTTCGAGATCGCGCACACTGCGGTCTCAACGATCGAGTCGGTTGCCGTGGCCTACACCGGAGCGCTCGTCGATCCGTACTCGTTCGTTACGGTCGCCGTCTATCAGGACGGCGCGTTCGTGGACTCGAAGGTCGTTCGCGGACCCGTGCTGGGAGACGGGACCGTCGAGCTGGAGCCGCGGACCGCCGCAAGCGGCGACGTGACCATCTGGTTCGGCCTGCAGATGTCGTCGGCCTGCCCCAACATCGGCATGGCCGAGGCCGTCTTCGAGTCGGTGACGGTAACCGAAGCGTAGTTCGTTACGCCGGCGCGACGGCCAGCAGGCCATTCATGTCCGGATGATTCGAGCAGTAGAAGCGGTACGTGCCCGGCTCCAGGCCGGGCACTCCGTTTACCTCGCTCACTTGGCCGGGCCCGATCTGGCCCGCCCAGAACAGCGGTGTCGCGTCGGCACGCAAGTCCTCCGAGACGATCGAATGGAAGCCGCCGACGGTGTCCGCGCTCGTGAACGTCAGCGACGCGCCCTGCTCGACCACAAGCGGCAGTTCCGGAACCTCGGTATCGCCCGGCAGGTACAGGAATGCCGCGACCGTGATAACGCCCGGCGTCGGATCGGCGGCGTGAGCGGGGACCACCCCGCTCAGGGCAAGCAGCATCGCAAGAGTGCGTCGCACGATGCTTCGTATTCGCCCTCGCAGCGTTCGGGTCCTCCCCCGTACGCTTTGATGGAACCGAACCGGTCCGGGCCGAGTCTTGACACCATGGAGGATGCCGCCACGAGCCAGCGAATCGAGGCCGGTCGGCTCGAAGGGGGCCGTCTGGAGGCGTTGTATCGAACGCACGCCGTCAAGGCGGCTCGAACGGCCTATCTGCTCACCGGAGACGCCGCGCTGGCCGACGATCTGGTGCAAGAGGCATTCGTGCGGCTCGCCGGCCGGTTCGTCGATTGGCGCCGCGAAGACGCGTTCGAAGCGTACCTTCGGCGCACCATCGTCAACCTCGCTCGGACGCGCGCGCGCCGGATGCAGCGCGAGCGCGAGCGTCACGAGCAACAGGTTGCCGCTCCGGTTCCGCCGCCGCCCGACGTCGCGGACCTGATCGCGGTGCGTGACTCGCTGATGCGCTTGACCGAGCGCCAGCGCACCGCCGTCGTGCTTCGCTACTACGAGGATCTGCCCGAAGCCGAAATCGCCGATCTGATCGGCTGCCGCCCGGGAACCGTCAAGAGCCTGCTGTCGCGTGCGATGGACACGCTGCGCGAGGAGCTATCGAGGTGAGAACCGTGGATATCAAGGAGAAGCTCGTCAACCTGGCCGAGAGCCAGATGCCCGCCGCGCCCGCGATCCGCCCCGCGACGCTGCGTCGCGCGAAGCGTCGCCGTGCCGCGGTCGCGGCCGCAACCTCATTCGCGGTCGTCGTCGCCGGGCTCGGCGTCTGGGCGGGTGTCGATTCTTTCTCGCGCAGCCGGCCGGTCCCGCCGGCCGCGCAGCAGGGTCGCTTCGAGACGTTTCCGCTGGCCGGTCGCGAAGCGAGCGACCTGGCCGCCTCCGGGTCGGTTGCGTGGGCTGCGGCGGGGGAGACCGTGTTTCGGCTCGGCGATACGCCGGCCACGTTCGAGATCGAAGAGCCGGTCGTGGACGTCGCGGCGGATCCACGCGGGGCGTGGGTCGCGTCGATGCGAGACGACGACCGGTGCGACGGGTCGCTCGACGTGCTGATCGATTGCGCGACGGCGACGCGGATCTCCGCCACCGGCGGCCTGGAGCGCTCGATCCCGGTTCCGCGCGCGGGCGGCGGGCTTGCGATCGGCAACGGCGTCGTCTGGATCGGCGGCCGCACCGAGGTGGTCCGGCTCAATCCTCCGGACGACCCGTTCATCGCGCCGCTTCGCGACGTCACGCGCGTTGTGGACGTGGTCACGATGCCCGGAATGGTGTTCGTGCTCGCGGAAGCGTCGGGCAATCGCGCGGACCGCGTGCTGATCGCGCTCGAAGATCACCGCGGCAGCGAGATTCGGCGTGTCCCCCTGCCGGGGGCGCTCGGCATCGCGCAAGGGCTCGGCTCATTGTGGGCGTGGGGGTCGCGGGACGAGGTCGGGGTCCTGCAGATCGAGCCGAGCAGTCTGTCGACCCTGCGCATTATTCCGCTCGCCACCGCCCGGGAGCCGGGCGCGCCGATCGTCGTCTCATCGCTCGCGTTCTCGGGCACGACCGTCTACGCGGCCGCGTTGTTCGCCGACGAGGGACACGTGTATACGGTTGACGTCACCTCGGGCGACGTGACCGGAACGATCGCGGCGGTCGCCGCGCCCGTCGCTGCCGCGGCCGGCACGGAATCGGTGTGGCTCCTGCACGCCGAACCGGCTCGGGCGGCGCGCATGACGATTCCCGATCCGTGGGCCGCGCACGCGCCGGTCGTGTCCGGCGAGATGCAGAACGTCCCGCAGCGTCCGGGCCTTTCCACTCCGCGTATCTCCTGGGTGGACCGGTTCGAACGCGCCGGCGACGAATTGACGATCACGTTTCTCGGCGGGATGTATCCGTGCGGCATGCTCGATCACGTCGAGCTTTGGCGGGACGGCGATACGGTCAAGGTATTGGTCGTGGTGGGAACGCGGCCGGCTCCCGACGGCAATTTCGCGTGCAAATCGGTGGGTCGTAGCCGAACGACGGTCGTGCAGCTGCCGGCCGACTGGCGAAGCCTCGCCGTGGACGACGCCTCCCGCCGGTAGAGCGCGCTCCGGCGACCGCCGGTTCGATCCATGCGCCGGGCCGGCTCGAAGACCGCATGCCGCGGCGTTAATGTCACACCCTCGTTGTACGTTGTTTGCATGCTTTCGGTATCGGTTTCGGAACTCGATCAAGTCACTGCCGAGCTGCATGCGGCGATCGATCGGGTGCAGCGGGTGGCCGCGCGCGCGTCGGACGGCGCGACCGATCTTGCGGTGAGCGCCTTGCGGGCCGCGGATCGCCTGACCGCGACCGCGACATCGGTCATCGCGCGCGGCGGCTTCTCCGCGGGAGCGGGACTGCCCGCACCGATCATGCTGCAGATGGAGGCGCGCACCACAAGCTGGGATGCGCGCACCATCACCCGCATCGCCGGCATCCTTACCGGCATGCCCGACACAGCCTCCGCATTCGAAGAAGGCGTGCTGTCTTGGTCGCAGATCCGTGCGATCACCGACGCAGCCAAACCCTGCGACACCGCCGGACGCGAACGCATCGACCGGCTCATCGCCCGCCGCGCCACGAGCCAATCCAACGCTGACCCCGACCAGATCGTCGCCGACGTCCAAGACGAAGCCGCCACCATCCGCAAGGACCTCACCGAGCGCCGCGAGCAGCGCGCCGTCGAGCAAAGTTTCATCGCATTCCAGCCGCGCCTGGACGGGCGAACCTTCTTCTACGGCGAAGGGGACCACGCCTCGGTCGCCGGCCTCGTCGACAGCCTCGACGCCGCAGCCGGCCCACCCAAACCCGACGGCCGCCCCCGCGCCCAACATCGCTACGACGCCCTCATCGCCCTCACCAGCCAAAACCCGGGCGGCAACCGGGCGAGCAGGGCGCGGCCGCGGATCATCGCAGCCCTTGACCTTGCAGAACTCACTCGCAACGAACAGGACGCCGCCGCACGCATCCTGTGGGCCCTGACCGGCCGGCCACCACGCCTGTCACCCATCGGCACCCAAACCCTGCTCTGCGACGCCGACGTGCTCCCCATCATCTTCGACAACGGCCAACCCATCGCCATCGGCCACCCGACCTCGCCGATCCCGCGTCGCATCCGCCGCGCAATCGAAGCTCGCGACCAAGGCTGCCGATTCCCCGGCTGCCACGCTCCCCTTGACTGGACAGACCTGCACCACATCATCCACCGCATAAACGGCGGCCGATCCGCACCCGAAAACCTCATCAGCCTGTGCCGCCGCTGCCACCGGCGCATCCACGACCACGGCTGGAAAATCACCATCAACCCCGGCGGCAACATCATCTTCACCCGCCGCGGCCGCCGCTACGAAAGCCCGCCACCGACCGGCCCGCCGCTCCTCGAATGACCAGTCTCAGCGTTATTGCGTCAGCGATGCGACCCCGAATCCGGTGTTGAACCGCTTGCACCAGATCAGCACGCTCTTGAACGTCGAAAGGTCGGTGCCGGCCGGGATCGCGTAGTTCTGATCACCGATATTTCCTTTGAGCCGGCCCAGGTTGATTCCCGCGTCGGCGATGACGTCGTCCGCAAGTCTCGCAACGGTTATCGAACCAGGACCACGAGCACCAGCAGCGACAGTATTCCCGCAGCCGGTAGCGCGCAGCCTCCCACGGCCTTGCCGATCTTTCGCTGGCGGCCGCTTCGCGTCAACGGAATCCCGGTCGTGCGCGAAATTCGGCTCTTCGCGCGCGTCACGCCGGTGAGGCGCTTCCATGAGAACCCGCCCTTGTTCAACGCGACAGCTCCCGCACCACGGCCGGCAGGATTCCGCCCTCGCGGAAGTAGCGCACCTCGGTCGGGGTGTCCAGCCGGCAGCGCGTGTCGAACTCGACGACCGAGCCGTCGTCGCGACGCGCGACGACCCGCAACGTCTGGCCCGGCTTCAAATCCGACAGGCCGGTGATGTCGAAGACCTCGCGGCCGGTCAATCCCAGCAGCGCGGCCGTCTCGCCCGGCGCGAATTCCAGCGGCAGCGCACCCATCTGCGCGAGGTTCGACCGGTGGATCCGCTCGAACGACTCGGCGATGACCGCGCGCGCGCCCAGTAACGTCGTGCCCTTCGCGGCCCAGTCGCGACTCGACCCCGACCCGTACTCCTTGCCGGCCAGGATCACAAGTGGCACGCCCGCCTCGCGATACAGAACCGACGCGTCGAAGATCGTCATCGTCTCGCCGTCCGGCAGATGCGCCGTCACGCCGCCTTCGCTGCCCGGCACGAGCAGGTTGCGCAGCCGGATGTTGGCGAACGTGCCGCGCATCATCACCTCGTGGTGGCCGCGGCGCGCGCCGTAGGAATGCAGCTTGCCCGGCGCGACGCCTCGCTCGCCCAGCCAGCGCGCCGCCGGCGAGTCTTTCGCGATCGATCCGGCCGGCGAGATGTGATCGGTCGTGACCGAGTCGCCGACGAACACCAGACAGCGCGCGCCCGTGATATCGGAAACCGGCGGCGGCTCCATTCCGATGCTTGCGACGAACGGCGGCTCGGTGATGTAGGTCGAAGACGGATCCCACTCGTACAGGTCGCCTTCGGGAACCGGCAGCGCGGCCCATCGCTCGTCGCCGGTGAACAGGCCTGCGATGCGGCTGCGATACGACTCGGGATTCATCGCGGACGCGACGGTCGAGGCGATCTCGGAATCCGCCGGCCAGATGTCGCGCAGGAACACGGGAGCGCCACCGGAATCCAGGCCGAGCGGCTCGGTGTTGAGATCGATGTCGACCGTTCCCGCCAGGGCATAGGCGACGACCAGCGGCGGCGAACCGAGGAAGGAGAACCGAACCTGCGGATGGATGCGGCCTTCGAAGTTGCGGTTGCCGCTCAGAACGGCCGCGACGGCAAGCGCGTTCTCGTCCACCGCCTCGGCGATCGGATCCAGCAGCGGACCGGAGTTACCAATACAAGTGGTACATCCAAAGCCGACCGCGAAGAAGCCGATCTTCTCCAGATCGTCGAGCAGGCCGGCGCGCTTCAGATAGTCGATCACGACCGGGGAACCCGGCGCCAAGGACGTCTTGACCGCCGGATCCACGCGCAGGCCGCGTGCGACCGCGTTGCGCGCCAGCAGACCCGCGCCGATCATTACCGACGGATTCGAGGTGTTCGTGCACGAGGTGATCGCCGCGATCGCGACCGTGCCGTCCCCGACGTGCGTCGAGCCGGCCGGCAGCGACACCGGGATCTTTCTGATCGCCGGCTCGCCGTCTTCATCGCGCAGCGCCGCCAATTCGCGGCGGAACGTGCGGCCGACCTCGCCGACGACGACGCGATCTTGCGGCCGGCGCGGCCCGGCGAGGGACGGCTCGATCGTGGACAGGTCCAGGTCGAGCATCTCGCCGAACACGGGCTCGGCGCCGTGATCGTGCCAGAGTTGCTGCTCCTTGCAGTAGCGTTCGACCAGATCGACCAGGTCGTCGCTGCGGCCGGTCGCGCGCAGGTAGGCGATCGTCTGCGCATCGACGGGGAAGAAGCCCTCCGTCGCGCCGTACTCGGGCGACATGTTCGCGATCGTGGCGCGGTCGGGGACGGTCAAGGCCGCCAGGCCCGGCCCGTAGAACTCGACGAACTTTCCGACGACGCCGTGTGCGCGCAGCATCTCGGTGAGCGTCAGCACCAGATCGGTTGCCGTTGCGCCCGAGGGCATCGAGCCGGACAGCTTCAAGCCGACGACGGCCGGGGTCAGCATTGTGACCGGCTCGCCCAGCATCGCCGCTTCGGCTTCGATGCCGCCCACGCCCCAGCCGAGCACGCCCAGCCCGCCGATCATCGTGGTGTGCGAGTCGGTGCCGACGAGCGTGTCGGGATAGGCGACACCGTCGGCGCCGGTCATGACCACGTCGGCGAGAAACTCCAAGTTGACCTGATGCACGATCCCGCTTCCCGGGGGCACGACTCGCATCTTTCGGAACGACTTCTGGGCCCATCGAAGGAACGCGTAGCGTTCGCCGTTGCGCTCGTACTCCAATCCGACGTTGCGTTCGAAGGCTTCGCGCGAGCCGAAGAAGTCGACGATCACCGAATGGTCGATCACCAGGTCGACGGGTACGCGCGGGTTGACGCGCGAGGTGTCTCCGCCGAGTCGCTCGACTGCGCCGCGGATCGCGGCCAGATCGGCCACGACCGGCACGCCGGTGAAGTCCTGCAGCACGACGCGTCCCGGCAGAAACGGAAACTCGACGGCGGTGTCACCGGGCCAGTCTGCGAGCGCGTCCAGATGCAACCGCTCCGCGCCGGCGCCCTGATGGCGCAGCACGTTTTCGAGGAAGATGCGCACGACGAACGGCAGCCGCGCGATCGCGCCCGCATCCAGAACGCGATCAAGACGGTAGAGCGCGACGCTGCCGCCGCCGGCCTGCAGCCGGTCCAGCGCGCCGAGCGGGTCGTTGAGGCTCATTGGGACTCCTTGTGTCGCAGAAAACGAGAGCGTGGTTGCTCTCATCCTACGACGCCGGAGCGAGCCGCGTTTTCCGCGTTCAGGCGCGTTGCGCCGCGCGCATCCCGAGCACGATCATCGCGACCAGGAAGCCCAGCGCCGCGACCCCGCCGGCGATCGGCGCGGCGATCGCCAGCGCATTCGAACGCGTCGCCGGCGGCCGGCGCGTCGCGCGGCCCGCCGAGCCGTCGCCGCTTCCCGGCGAGGCGGCAACGCTCGCCTCGGCCGATGCGCTCGCGCCGAGCGAAGGCTCGGCGCCGCCACCGGTCCCGCGCGTCGTGCGGCCGTCCAGCGCCGGCGCCGGCGACGGGCCACCGTTTCCCGGCAGTGCGGCGAACGGGCTTCCCGCCGCCCAAGCGGGGCGCCCGGTCGCATCGTCGCCGAAGGAGGCGTCCTGGCCGCCGGCCGAGTCGCGGGCGATCGAGCCGGCGCCGTCGTCGAAGTGATAGAGCGCGACAGTTCGCGCGTCGGATGAAAACGCGCGCGCCGGCCGCGCGAAGGTCGCTGCGTATCGGATGGTGTCGGAGACGCGAAGCTCGTCGATCGAGCCGATGAAGGACGCAGCCGACTGATTGGCTTTGCCGCCGATGAACAGCCACGGATCCTGCGTGCAGTTCGCGCAGCCGAACGGCGGAACCGCGTTGTCGGGATAGGACACGTCACCGGCCGGGCCGGTTGCCGCCGCATCGAGCGTGCCGTCCACCCAGATCGTCATCCGACCGTCCGCCGCGCGGCGTTGCACGGCGACGTGGTGCCAGAAGCCGTCGGCGACGCTCCGCGATCCGCAGACGCCGCCGTAGACGCCGCCCGCTCCGGTCACGCCGAATGCGATCCGCATGCGCGAGACGGACAGGCCGAACGCGCGTCCTCCCTCGTCGGCTCCGCGGCTGCGGTCCAGCAACACGTTGCCGAGCGGCCACCAGGCGGACTCGCCGCAGTCGACCTCGCGCGTGTTCGAGCCGGGCGCGGCTTTGATGAACAGCTCGATCGTGAAGTCACCCGCTCCGACGTCGATCGGCGGCCCGATCGACGATGAATTGGGATCGTCCACCACGATCGACAGATACGGCGAGGGATACGAGTCGTGCGAGGGAAGCACGAGGCCGTACGACGCGGCGTTGGCCGGCCATGGCGAAGCCGCGGCGAGCACGAGCCCCGCCGCGATGCCGACCAGACTCGCGAGACGCATACAAAGAAGTGTCGGCTTGCTCGCCCCGAGGCTTGACCGTACGCTCGACCCTGTGGAGCAGCAGATCGTCTTCGGAGATCGGTTTTTGTCCGTGAACCTGCCGGATCGGACCCGGACGCTCTCGGCCGGCCTGACCACGACCCTCGAACCGACGAACGATCTTGAAGGGGCCGTGCGCGACGCGCTGGCGACTCCCGCCGACACGCCGCCGCTGCGTGACCTGGCGCGCGGCAAGCGGCGCGTCACCGTCGCCTTCGACGATCCCACCGTTCCCTGCTTCGCGCCGGTCTGGCAGACCGCGATCCCGCTCGCGCTCGCCGAGTTGGAGGCCGCCGGGGTTGACCGGAAGAATGTGACCCTGCTGTGCGCGAACGCGCTGCACCGGCAGTTCTCCCACAACGAGCTCGCCGGCATTCTCGGGCCGGATCTGGTGCGCGAGTTCGCCGACCGGCTGGTCTGCCACGACGCGGAAGACCCCGGCATGATCGAGCGGCTCGGCGTCACCGAACACGGATACGACGTCGAGCTCTCCAGGCACGTCACCGACTCGGATCTGACGATCTACGTCAACGCCTCGACGATCCGCGGCTTCAGCGGCGGATGGAAATCGATCTGCGTGGGGCTGTCCACCTACAACTCGATCCGCCACCACCACAATCCCGACGACATGTCGATGTCGCTGCATCGCAACACGATGCACGAGATGCTCGACGAGATGGGCGCGCTGGTGACCCAGCAGCTCGGCAGCGATCGCATCTTCAAGATCGAGACGATCCTTTCCAATCCGCTCGCGGTCTCGCGCATCCACGCCGGCACCGTCGACGGCACGCGCCGCATCGCCGTCGAGACCAACCGCGCCGCGCAAGGCCCGCGCGCGACCGTCGACAAGGCCGACGTCGTTTTGTACGGCCTGCCCGACTGGAGCCCGTACGCCGCCTACTCGCACACCAATCCCATCTTGACGCTGATCTCGACCGGGCTTGGGTATCTCGGAGGCATGATCGAAGCCGCCGGCAAGCCCGGCTGCACCGTCATCATCGCCACGCCGTGCCCCGACCGGTGGGACGACCGCGCGCATCCGTCCTACCGCGAGGTATGGGAGCGCGTTCTGCCGGTCACCCGCGACCCGTACGAGGCCAAGCGGCAGTTCGAGAACGAGTACGCGCGGCATCCCGAATACATCGAGCGCTACCGCTTCCAGAACGGGTTCCATCCGGTGCACGGGATCATGGCGCTGTTCCCGCTCAAGCGCCTCAAGCACGCCGGGCGCGTCTTCGTCGCCGGCATCGAAAACCCGGCGCTGGCGCGCCACGTCGGCTACGAGCCGTTCGCGACCGTCGAAGACGCCGTCGGTGCAGCCCAAGAGATTCACGGCGGCGATGCCGACATCGGCCTGGTTCCGTATCCGATGGCGGTCAACCGGCAATAGCCGTGCGCGCAATCGCAATGCTCGTCACGGCCGCTGCGCTGCTCGCCTCATGTGGTGGTGGGAACGCCCCCCGGCCCATCGAATCGCTGTCTCCCGAAGCCGCGGCGTTTCGCGACCTCGGTCTCAAAGGCGCCGGCGCGACCGCGCGCATCGCCTATGGCGTACAGGCCGGGCAAGACGCCAGCGAGGTGATCGTGTCGCAGCGGCCGCCGCAGCGATCGTTCCGCGTGACGCAAGGACGGACATCGCTGATCGTGGCGACCGAAGCCGGCGATGTGGTCACCTGCGGCGAAGACCAGTGCTTCCGCATCCCCGGGCTCGGCTCGTCCATCGCGCAGGCCGGCGCGGCGATTCTCGGTCCGCTCGCGCAAGGCTTCGACATGTTCCACGGCGAGCGGAACCTGGCCGAGTTCCAAGCCGCCGCCGACCGAACCATCGCCGGCCGCTCTGCCACATGCGGCACCTGGAAGCCCGATTTCTCGCCCGAGGGGTTTACGATGTGCTTGGACCCGCAGACCGGCGTCGCGCTGTCGTATGACATCGCCAGCGGAAACATCGCCGTCAGCCTCGAGGCGATGAGGGTGGACGCGCCCTCCGACGCCGACTTCGAACCGCTCTTTCCCGTGACGGACTTGCCGACGGGCTACGTTCCTCCGACCGATTAGCCCGGTCGCTGGCCCGGTCCGGCAGGGATCGGCGGTCGCGGCGAAGAATTCCCTCGCAGGACCGAACAACCGGGAGGAAACCGTGAGACGCATCGCCGCTATCGCCGCACTCGCTTTGATCGCCGCCGCCCTCCCCGGCGGGGCGGATCCGGTCGAGATCGAACGCACCGACGCGATGGTCGCGATGAGCGATCACGTTCGTCTCGACGTCTCGCTCTACATCCCGCTCGTTGACTATCCCGACGGCGGCTTTCCCTTGATCGTGCGGCAGCACGGGGGCGGCTCGAGTAAGGACAGCGAATACGACGTGCGCTACGGAATGAAGGCAGTGCAGACCGGCCGGTTCGCGCTGCTCACCTACTCGCACCGCGGCCACGGCGACTCGGAAGGGATCTTCGACTTCTTCGGCGAGCGCTCCGCGCAGGACGTGTCCGAGCTGCTCGAGTGGGTTGACGCAAAGACCGACGAGGTGGACGTGAGCCGCGTCGGCATGTGGGGCTACTCGCAGGGCGGCGGCCTGTCGCTGCTGCCGGCGATGACCGACCCGCGCATCAAGGCCGTCGCGATCGGCAACACCTTCGATGACCTCAACCATGCGCTCAACCCGAACGATTGCTTCAAGTTCTCGTTCGCCACCGGCATCTTCGCGCTCGCCTACAAGACCGCCGCCGCGCGCACCGACGACGCGACCGCGCTGCGCTGGGGCGCGCAGTGGAACACCGACACCGAAGACGTCGCGCTGCCCGTTCTCGGCTCGACGACCGACGAAGCCTTCGCGCACTCGCCGGCCGCGCATGTCGGCGGTACGCCCGGCACCGTCTACGACACCGGCTTGAACGTGCCCGTCTTCTGGACGAACTCGTGGGAGGACGCGCTGTTTCCCGCCGACCACGGACTCGGCATGATCGCGGATCTGGATGCGCGCGGGATTCCCACGCACCTGTGGTTCGCATCCGGCGGCCACGAAGTGCCGGAGACGCACCCGGCCGACGAAGCCGGCAAAGAGCAGGCGATGCTGGAATGGTTCGAGGAGTTCCTGCTCGGCGTCGACCACGGCTACGCGAGCGGCGCGCGTCCGAAGGTCGACTACGCGCAGCGAATCCCCGGCGGCGGATGGACGCATAAGACGGCGTCCGCATGGCCGGTACCGGGCGACGACGTGACGTTGCACGCCGACGCAGACGGCGGCCTCGGCCCGATCGCCACGCCGGGCACGCTCGGCACGATCGTCAATACGGTCGCATCGGCAAACCTGGCCACCGAGCCGATCTTGTCCAACCGCGCCGCGCCGCTCGTGTCGAACATCGCCGACTCGCCCGAATCTCCCGCGACGCTGACGTTTGCGACCGACCCGGCCGCCGCGCCGTTCGAGTTCACCGGCGCTCCGCGCGTCGCGATCCGCTACGACAGCACCGCGCAGCGCGTCGCCCAGTTCAACGTCAAGCTGTGGGACGAGCACGATGGGCAGCGGCGGATGATCACGCGCGGGTGCTTGAGCGACGAGACCCCCGGTGACGGAATCGCCGACTTCGACCTTTGGCCGAACTCTCACGTGCTCGCGCCCGGCCACCGGATCGAGATGACCATCTCGACCGTGGACTTCCCCACGTTCAAGCCCGACACCGAGCCGCAAACTTCCACGCTTGCCTCGGCCACGATCACGATCGGCAGCAGCAAGAGCGTGCATTGACCCTCTGGACGAGCTCACTGGGGGTGGACTACGCTTTGAAGCGTTATGGGACTACGTTCCCATGGGCGCTCCATACGAATGATCGCCATGGCGACTGCGGTTGGGATGGCGATCGCGGTTCCTATCGCCCTCACGAGTGATCGTCTGCCGAGGGAGTCCGGTCACACCGTGCCCGCAGGCGCTCTCGCATCACCAACGCCGTCACTGACGCCATCGCCGGCGCCGCGACCGGGTCCGTACTACGTCGCCAAGGAGGATCATGATCGGGCGGCGGTGATCGCTCTTGGAGACTCCGGTGCGCAAGCGCTTCTTGGAACCTCCAAGTACCGCGTCGTTTCGGTCATCGAGTACGGACCGTTGGGCCCGGCCGACAAGCCTGATCCGGCGGATCCATGTCTGTCGCGCGCATGTCTTCGAGTGGGCATGTACAACTATACGAAGTCAGTTGTGGTACGCGTTTTTGTGGACCGATCGGCTTGGACGATTGTCGGAATCGAAGAGAGCCGGCAGACTGCGGGGCCCGGGCTCACCAACGAGGAAGTGGACCTCGCTCATTATCTGGCGGATCGCGATGTGCGCGTCCAAGCAATTGTCGGCAGCGATCACGCGCATCTTCGCGGGCCGTGGCCTGGAAGCACCATCGCCCCGGGGCCGTGTTCCGGTGAGATCAGCAGATGCGCGGTCGTGTTCTACAAGCTCGACTCGGACAAGCTCCTCGTTTTCGTGGACCTGAAATCGGACGAGGTCGTCGCCCTCATCTAACGCCGGCACGCTGGGGGATGCACCTCGACGAACCGGAACCGTCTACGCGGGAAGCACCGGCAGGTTCAGCCACGACTCCAGGCCGGCGCGGTGGTGGATCGTGTTCAGCGCCGGCTTGAGCAGGTTCAGGTGGTTCGGCGTGTCGGCCGAGTAGATGTCGATCCGCAACGAATGGCCGGCCGCGAACGTCTTGGCCGTCGGCCAGATCTCGATCTCGTAGGTGTCGCGCGGTCGCGGCGACTGCAGCGAGCCGGCCGTATGCGGGTGATAGGCCGCGATCACGTCGCCGTTCGGCGCAAACATGGTCTTGGACCGATCCAGCGCCTGATGCGACGCCCGCAGATAGCCCTGCGTGATCAACGTCGAGCGTCCGGACGGATCCACGTCGGTCAGCTTCACCACGAAATCGGTGTCGTGATACGGCGGCAGCGTCTGTAGCAGGCCGGGAAGCGGGCCCGGATCGGCGACGCCGGGAATCCCGACCGATGTCGCGCGCAGATGCAGGTTGATCGTGCCGGCGATCTTCATGGCCGAGGAGAACGGCACCGTCGTATACGTGAGGCCCTTCGGCTCGTCGGTGCGCTGATCCCAATCCATGTAGGCGGCGCCGGCGAGCGCGTTGTCCCACCGCGAGGCGATCTCGGCCGTGCCGGCCGCCGGGTTGTAGACGTAGCGCGCGTCGGCGTCCGTGCCGGGCGCGTCGGGAGAGAGCACGCCGCCTTCGCGCAAGTAGTAGCGCTGATGGGCCGTCTCGGCCGGCGGCCACTGCGACGCGCTGCGCCACTCGCCGGTCGCATCCAGATGCGCGCCCGTGCCGATCAGGTAGTACTGCACCCGCGGGCCGTTCATCCACAACGGCGCCGGCGCGCCGGCGAGCCAGTGCAGATACCAGGCGGCCAGCGCGTCGCGCAGGCCCGGCTTCGGTTCGGGCGTGATGAAGTGCGTCTGTCCGTGATTCCACGGTCCAACGATCACATAGTTCGGACCGCGGCCGGTTCCGTCGGATTCTTGCGCGTGGGCTTGGCGGAACATCTCCATGCTGCCGCGCGTGAACGCGTCGAACCAGCCGGCCAGTTGCAGCACCGGCACGCGCAAGTTCTGGATGCGCGGCAGGGACGATGAGTCGTCGTAGAGCTTCTGCGTGAACGCCGGCGTGGTGTGATTCGACGTATACGTCGCGTCCGAATAGGGCGCGTTGAGGTAGTGCAGCATCATCGGGTCGTTCTTCGTCAAGTGATCCGTCCAGGCCGTTTGTCCCTGCGGGGTGTTCACGTCGGTCGGCGGCTGGGTGTAGAAGCCCGTCGTCCCGGTGGACCATGCAAGCCCGAAGGACCCGATGACCTGGCCGCCGTGATAGACGATGTCGCGATACAGGTCGCCGTAGGCGCGCTGCGGTGCGATCGCCGCCAGATGCTCGGGCGCGAGCGACGGCGGGAGTGTCGCGACCAGGTTCTGGATGATCCCCGAGTACGAGCCGCCGTACATACCGACCTCGTCCAGGCACGCGTCGGGGAAGCCGGGCAGCGAAAGGTCGGCCGCCATGTCCACGGCCGCGGCCGCGTCCAGTTGCTCGCGCATCGAGAACACGATGTCGTATTCGCCCTCCGAGCCGCCGGTGCCGCGCGCGTCCACCTCGATCAATGCGATGCCGGCGCCCGGCAGGAACGAGGCGCCTTCGGCGGCGCGCGTCTCTTTGCGGTACGGCGTCAGCTCGACCACGCACGGGAAGGGTCCGTCGCCGTCGCCCGGCAGGTAGACGTCGGCGGCCAATCGGACGCCGTCGTCCATCACGAGCGGCACGTCGATGAACTTTCGCGGCTCGGCCGCGCGGGTCGCGGCCGGAGCCAGCAGCATGGCGGACGCGAGGGCGAGCCCGGTCAAACGCTTGATCTTCACAATCGATTCCTCCCGAAATGTTTCCGTACTCCTTCTGCATTGCCCGGTTCGAATCCTGCCGTCCGGTCCGGCGGTGAATGCCGTTCCTCGCCGCGGCGGCCGATTTGCCCGCGGCCAGGGCCATAGCCTTTCGCTTCGCCGGCCGTTAAACTCGATGAAGCTATGCGGCGGGGTATCGGGGTATTCGCGCGCGTGCTGCTGGGGGTCCTGGCAGTGCTCGCTCTGGCGATGCCTGGGTCATTGCCTGCTCTCGCCGGCGAAACCTGCGTTTCCGAGCCCGACTCCAATCCCGGATCGGTTCCCGGCGTGACGCTCGGCCCCGCGACCAAGTGCGTCCGCGACGACGGCGGCGCCACCACGGCAGATCAAGCTCCGGCCGGCGCGCGAAGCGACGACGGCGCGACCTCGTGGGTCACGATCGCAGGGGCGGGCCTGGCGGTCGGAGGGTTTTCGTACGGATCGTGGCGCGTCCGCCGCCGCTTCCACCGCTCGCAGTCGCAAGCCCGCGCGGCGGCCTGATCAGCGGTAGCGGTAGGTGATCCGGCCGCGGTTGAGGTCGTAGGGCGACAGCTCCAACTTCACGCGGTCGCCGGGCAGGATCCGGATGTAGTGCTTGCGCATCTTGCCGGAGATATGGCCGAGCACGATATGCCCGTTCTCCAGCTCGACGCGGAACATCACGTTGGGCAGCGCCTCGGTGATGACGCCTTCCATCTCGATGGCCTCTTCTTTGGTGTTCTGCGAGCGAGCGAGCTGCTTTTCACGCTGCTCGGCCCGACTTTGGGCGCGCGCGGCCCGCGAAGCTGCGCCGCCTTTGCGCGCGCCTGGGCTTCGCTGCCCTCCCGGCCGTCCGCCGGGCTTTCTCGGTCGTCCTGCCATGGTTGTGTTCGGCTCACAAAAAACCGGCCTGCCGGCCGGCGTCGATCATTCGCAGCCGTTGGCAGTATACCCCCGGCCGGGGGAAACGCCTTTCAGCAGCCGGGCGGCGGCGCGACGCATTCGGCTACGGTCATTCCGGCGATCCGGATGCGCGTGAAGGCCGAGTCGTTGTCTCGTGTGAGCTGGCGAAGGACGGCCGACGGATCGACCTCGACGACGACCGCGTAGATGCCATCGTCCAAGTTCGAGATGTCCAGATACTGGCCGGGCAGATCCCAGGTGTAGACGTCCGCCCATCCGACGTCGATGCCTTGGCGCATCTCGGTCGGGCCGGCCGCGTCGCCGCCCGGCAGGTTGCACTGCGGGAAGTGATGGTTGCGCGGACCGTTGCCGGGCAGTCCGAACCACAGAAGCCGCGTGTCGATCATGCAGAAGTCGGCTTTGCGGGAGCGCAGAATCTCGGCGCCCGGCGTGCCGTCCGTGTTGACCGCATGCAGCCGGTATTCGGCGAAGTTCTGATAGTGGACGTGTCCGTGCGTCGCATGCCACGTGTAGGTGCCGGCATCGGTCGTGGTGCGCGTCCCGTCGGCGGCGTAGACGTCCTGCCACACCACCGGATCGGTCGCGGCCGAGGCCGCGTCCAAGCGAAGCTCGAACGGTCCGTGTCCGAGGTTGGCGACCGCCGAGTCGAAGCGCAGGCAGCGAGTGAGCGACGGGTTTTCGGCGAGCTCGTCCGGATAGCACCCGCCGGTGTCTTGATATTCGACCGGCGTGAACGACAGCGCACCGGCCGCGATCTTGAACTCGGCGGGCGCGAGCGCGACAAGGTCTGGCTTCAGCGGACCGGTTCGCGTCGTGTCCAGCTCGACTTGCGCGATGCCGTCGTAGTTCGAGTCGATCGCCACCGCGGTGGGGATGACGACGACGTGGTAGAGGCCGTTCGCCGGCTCGCGCATGATCAGCGCTTCGGCCGAGGTGGGAAAGCCGGTCGCCGACGCGACCGTGGCGCCCGAGGCGCTGAGCACGTACAGGTCGAACACGTTGTATTCGCTGAACCAGCGGATCGCGACTTCGACGCCGCCGTCGTGGGTGTCCCAATAGCCGGCCGGCAGGTCGATCGTCAGATCGAAGCGGTCGGGCAGCGGCACGTCGCTCGTCGTCCAGGTGCGGCCGGTCCAGGCGAGCGTCGCCGACGGGTCCGACAGCGTCCCCTGATCGGGCGATGCGGCCGATGCGGGAAGCAGCACTCCGGCCAGCGCCAGCGCCGACAGCAGGATCAACACGCGTCGCATGAATGCCTCCTCACAGAAGGATGCGGGGATCGTTGGTGATAACGCCGTCCACGCCCAGCGCGATCATCCGGGCCGCGTCGGCCGCGGAATCCACGGTCCAGGTGATGACGCGCCGGCCGAGCAGGTGCGCGGCGGCGACGCCTTCGGCGGTGAAATCGGCCGCCTCAAAGTCGGGCGCCGAGATCTCATAGCCGCGCGCCGTCGCATAGACCGCGTTCTCGGTCAGCAGGAATCCCAGGTCCGAGGTCGTCAGCAGCATCGTGTCGAGCGCCGGATCGAGCAACTCGACGCGGTCCAGCGCCGGCGGCCAGAACGACTGCACGATGATCCGATCCTTCGGGTACCCCGACGAGCCGATGAGCGCGACGAGCGCGTCGGCGACGAGCGTTCCGGCCGGATCGAAGTTGGTCTCGCCGGGAATGTCTTTGATCTCGATCATCACACCCCACGCGGGTGATGCCTGCATGCCGCGTGCCAGAACATCGGCAAGCAGCGGCACCGGCTCGAAGCCGAACGACGGCCGCCACCGCTTCGCCGCGTCGCACTCCGTGGCGCTGTAGGTCCAGTCGATGACCGGGCCGGCGCACGTCGTGGTGCGGTCGAGCGTGTCATCGTGAATCAGCACCAGCGCGCCGTCCGCGGTCGCTTGCGTGTCCATCTCGAGCCAGCCGTCCACGCCGGCGCCGGCGAACAGCGCGGCCGCGTTCTCGAAGGCCGCCATCGTGTTTTCGGGTGCGATCGATGCGCCGCCGCGATGCGCGTAGACGGTGACCGGCGATGCCGCGGCGGGTACGGTCTGAAGCGTGGCGGCGGCGACCGGAAGCAGGCAGAGCAGGGTTCGGATTCTCACGAACGTGACTTTCTCCGCCGCCGGACCCGATTCCTGCCCTTAATCTCGGCCGTTATGCCGCAGCCTTCGCCTGTTCGATGAACTGCTCGATGGTCGCGACCGGCAAAGCGCCGACCGCGCGGGCGGCCACGCGCCCCCGTGCGTCGAGGAATACGAACGCGGGGAAGCTCGACATGCCGTAGGCCCCGAGCGCGGTGCTGGATTCGTCGTCGGCCAAGACCGGGACCGTCCAGCCTTCCCGTTCCAGCCAGGCCTTCGGCGGGAAGTTGCCGCGCGTCTCGCTCACCGAGGTCGAGACCGAGACCACTTCGATCCCAGCCGGCGCGCCCTTTTCGGCGAGCCAGGCTTGCACGACCGGCACCTCCTTCTGGCACACGTGACACCAATGAGCGATGAACATGATCATCTTCGGCGTGCCGGCGCGGGTGATCGCGATCGCGTCGCCTTCGAAGGTCGTGCCGCGCAACTCGGGTGCGAGCGCGCCGGCGGCCGGGTCGGGGGCGCCGCCCGAGGGGAAGTCGGGCAGCGCCTCGCCGGTCACGCTCACATCCGAGCCGAACGCCGATCCGCCGGTGCCGTCCCCGCCCGACGTCACCACGACCGCGACCATCGCCGCGGCGGCGACGACGGCGAAGGCGATCCATCCGACGGGGGCTCGCCGCGAACGCCGCCGCTTCGCCTTAGCGCGCGCCTTCTGTCGCGAAATCTGCCGTCCGGCCGTCTTCGTGCTCATCGATGATCTCCTCGTACATGTCGGGATCCCGTCGCGGCAGCGTCAGCATCAGCACCGCGATCAGCGCGAACGCCGACAGAGCCATGAACGGAATCGAGATGTAATGGAACTTCCAGATCCAGACCAGCGTGCAGGGCGCCTCGAGATCACACGAGACCGTCGACTGCGCCGGGAATCGTTCGAGTTGATAGTGGTAGATCGAAAGCAGCGCGCCGGCGATCGCCAGCGGCAACGCAAACCGCCGGATCGATGCGTCCCGCTTGATCCACGCCACGCCCAGCAGCAGCGTCATCGGGTACATCGCGATCCGTTGGTACCAGCACAGGCGGCACGGCGTGAAATGCGCGACCTCCGAGTAATACAGGCTGCCGGCCGTCGCGACGGCGGCCGCGACCCACGCGAAGCCGATCGCCGACGGCCGCAGAGACTCGGCGGCGCCGCGCAAGCGTGCGGCCCACGCGGGCGAGCGGCGCGCGGCGACCCATAGCCCGAGCGCCGCGACCACGAACAGGTTCGCGGCGACGGTCAGCAGGGCAAAGAACATCGAGAACGTGTCGGTCGTCATCGCCCGAAGTTTCGGTGGAATCGGGTGCGAGCGGCAGGGTCGTTCGGTCCCGGGACATCCGGGCCGTCCGGCCCTCAAAGCGCACGAAAGGGCACCATCCGGCGGATCGGATGCGCCCCCGGTAGCATCTGGGGCCATGTTGATCTCCGCGAAGCTTGCCCCAACGTTCGACTACGCAACGCTCACCGAGTTCTGGACCACGGCCGACGAGGCCGGCTACCACGCCGTCTGGAACTACGACCATTTCTACGGGCTCGGCCAGCAAGCCCAAGATCACGAAGCGCCGACGCTGGAGGGCTGGACGACGCTGGCGGCGATGGCGGTGCTCGTGAAGCGAGCGCGTATCGGCTGCATGGTGACCGGCGTGACCTACCGGCATCCGTCGGTGCTCGCCAACATGGCCATCACCGTCGATCACATCTCGGGCGGCCGGCTCGAGTTGGGGATGGGCGCCGCCTGGCACGAGGCCGAACACGCGGGCCTGGGCATCGAGTTTCCGCCGCCGGGGGAGCGGGTCGCGCGTCTCGCGGAGGCGCTGACCGTGATCAAGGCGCTCATGACCGAAGACCGCGCGAACTTCGAGGGCCGCTACTACACGCTGCGCGACGCGATCACCCAACCCAAGCCGGTGCAGCGGCCGCGGCCGCCGATCGTCGTCGGCGGCGTCCAGCCCAAAATGCTGAAGGTCATCGCCGAGCACGCCGACGAATGGAATGTGCCCGGCGCCGATCCCGAGATGTGGGCGACGCTGTCGAAGCAGATCGACGACAACTGCGCCTCGATCGGCCGCGATCCGGGGCAGGTTCGCCGCGGCGTGCAACTGTTCATTCATCCCGCCGTCGACGGACAACCCGAAGAGCAGCTCGCCATGCTGCCCGCCTACGAGGACAAAGGATGCGAACACGTCGTGCTCTCCTTCTACCAGCCGCCCTCCCGCGACCTGCTCGAGCGATGCGCGCCCAAGTAGCGGCCGTCGCGCTTGCGCTGGCGCTCGGCTCGTGCGGCGGCGGCGGGACGAAAAGCACCGACGCGCCGCTTGAGGGCGCGCAACTGGTGGTGGACGTCAAGGGCGACCACGCGAACGCGCTCAACGCCGACGGCGTGAAGCCGAAGAACCCGCCGGCCGCCGCCGACATCACCGGCGTGCGCCTGGACGCCGATACCGACTCGCTGACGGTCCGGATCGCGATCGGCGGCTCGCCGATGACGAACCTCGCCGCCGACTCGATGCAAGGACCGGCATGGTTCGCGCAGATCTGGGCCGACGCGATCTCGGCCACGCCCGCCTACTTCATTGCGATCGTCCGCGACGGCGAGGCGAAGGAGGAAGGCGGCACCATCACCGGCTGGCGGTTGTCGGTCTGCCCCGGCGTGGACGTGTGCGAGACTCCGGCCGAGGGAGCGACGCTCAAGATCACTGCG
>Ga0214472_10000552_pt1 | contig 45600 bp, 68 predicted proteins | sample RVTome_6_FD_207662 | JGI IMG/M metagenome (GOLD analysis project Ga0214472, IMG submission 207662) | Soil microbial communities from uranium-contaminated site in the Upper Colorado River Basin, Wyoming, United States - RVT140D175 | ecosystem: Environmental > Terrestrial > Soil > Contaminated >...
TAATCTCCCCGGTCAAAAACGACTGCAACTGCATAGACTGCTCCATAAGGTGTCGCGCTGCGAAGAGAAGGTTGGTGCCTTGGAGGTCGGAGAGCCCGTTCTCCTTGGCGAGGCGCTGCACGATAGAAACCACGAGCTTATCTTGCGTAGTCATCTGGTCACTCACTTTGTGGACTCCTTTGAACTCTGTTCAATCATGTCACGATAGACGAGGTCAAGTACCTTCATCACCCGACTGGCCGTGTTCAGGTGATCCACCTTGGTGCCGTTTGGATCCTTCTTCTCCATGAGTGAAAGAATGCTCAACACTGTGTTGTTCACCGTGCTTAGTAAGAAAAGGAAGTGGACCGTCTGCTCTGGAGTGTACCCAGCCTCCACGCACAGTCTCTCGGTGAACTCGATGACCTGCTCGGACTCCTGAAACTTCATTACTCTATTCCTTTCTTGGGTTGAAGAAAGTCGGGAAGGTCGGCCTCGAGAGAGCCCACCCGCAGATCTGGGTCCCCCGGAGGAGCGAGAATCCCCCGCCAGAGCCGATCCCCCCCGAGGATGTTACTCCTGCGGCAGTTGAGGGCGTCCCGGTCCGCGAGGTAAACTCGCTCCCGATCGGAAAGCTCCGCGAGGAGCAAGGCGAAGTCCCCGCGTTGAAGCTCGCTCGAGACCGCCAAGGCGTCGGCCGGAGCGAGGTCCATGAACGCTCGGACGATCCGAGGGATCGGGATGGGGATCCGGTGGACGGGCTTGGGAGGCGAGAGAAGGTACGGGACCCACTTGTTCGCTCGAGGCCGGCGAAGGTGAATCTCGAGCGGGAGCAAAAGCTCGTAGTCCTCCTCGGAACAAAGGAGCGAGAACCTCGGCTCGCCTCCGTAGGAAACCGGAACAACGTACGGCCACGGGTCATGCGTCACTGGCGGGACTCCTTGGAATGATGGTGACCCAGAGGATGTTGACCCCTGGAAAGAGACGACGGATGGTCCAAACTGTGTTGCAAAGGAGCGAAACAGGTCGGCCGGAGAGTCTGTACCGTGGAGAAAGGACCAGCTTCCTCCATTTCTCCCTGCGGCTCCGGTGGGGTCGCTCGTCCCTGGCGATGATGGTGGCCAGGTCGCCTACGATGGGCCAGAGCTCCGCGACTGCTTCGGCACAGATAGATAGCGTCATTTCTTTGTCATACCAGAAATTAAAGCACCGTTGGATATCCTTCCTGTGTTCGTTCATTCTGGTAACCCCTTCAGGTTGACCCAGAGGACCTTAACCCCTGGAAAGACGTGTTGTAGGGTCTGTTGTGTCGTCGTTCCGAGAGAAACGTGCTTGCCGGAGAGCCTATCTGGTGGGACGAACTTCCTCCACCCCTTACGCGACTTTGGCTTCTCGTCCTGAACGGTCAGGAGAACCCTCTCGCAGTCCCCCAGGGCTGGCCAGAAGCGGAGGGTAGTGAACCGACAGAGGTAAACAAACGGCCACCGACACTCCGTCCACCAACACTCCTTGTACTCGTCTTGAATAAGCTCTCGGGTGAACTTGGTCACTTCGGGCTCTCCTTTGGAACGACGGTGACCCAGAGCTCCGTTGCCTCTGGGAATACCGTTCTAAGGGACGTTCTGGTCGTTGTGGTTAGAGTGACCGGATGGTCCGAGAGGCGATCAGGACTGTAAGGGTACGCCGCCGGGACGAACCTTCTCCACCGAGCTACTGGGGATCCCTCCGGGGGTACATCCTGGACGGTCAAGGTGGCCCACGAATGGCCGTCAAGCTCTGGCCAGAAAAAACAGAGCGTCTCGTAGCAAAGATAAACACGAGGCTTGTCCGCGTCGACTGTACGCCACTCCAGCTCCGCGAGGTCAAACTCGATCTCGACGGTAATGGTTGTCATGAACTTAAGTCCTTCCAAGTGAGTACCTTCGTCACTCCCGGTGCTGCTCCACGACCTGAAAGAGCCCAAGATCGTGAAGCGCCTGGACCGCACTCGTAAACCCGATGTCAAAGACGACCTCCGGCTCGAACCGGAGCGTCGGCTGGTTCGCGAGGAACCGCGATCGGGCGATCTGCCGCATCGAGTCGATCGTCGTTCGGGAGAGGGGTGGCCTCATTGGGAAGCTCCTAGAGCTACGTAGAACGGGAATGGCCCAAGGAGTTCTCTAAGCCACCTCCAGGTATTTCCACAGAGATGTACTCGATCACCACCTACTACACAAACTGGATACCGATCCCACTCGACCCTCTTTGCCTCTGGGTTGGAAGTCACCCAAAGGATCTCGAAAACTGCTGTATTGCAGTCCTCCAAGGCTGGCCAGTATTCTTCGATAAGTCCTGCACAGAGAAGGGCTCCCTGCGTGTTGTCGATGGACCAATCCCCCAATTGCCTAGAGATCTTAAGCTCCATCACTTGGCTCCTTTGTTGGCTCGAGGGTAACCCAGAACACCTCTGTCCCGAAGACTCCCCGAATCCTCTGGTAGGTTACTCTGAAGAGCTCTACCCGACGCCCCTCGAGGTACCCATAGTGACCCTCGCTCGTGTCGGGCTCCAGCTGGAAACTGACCCACCTTCCGTCCGCAAAGGGCGGACCGGTCTGCGCGCAGAGGGTCCCTCCTCCCACTCCGAGCCCCGGCCACCACTTCTCCACAACACCTCGACAGAGACGGACGCGGAGAGGGGGGAAGGGGTGCTCGGTCTCAAACCAGTCTGGACCTTCGAGCTCGAACCTAACCTTAACCTCCATCACTGGGACTCCTTAAGTGGCACAACTTCGACCTCCCATCCCTTTCCCCTACAGTACTTGAGAATCCTCTCGAGCGGCCACCCTTCCATGTTTCGGAGGTTCGGAGCCCTGTAGAGACCCCGACCCGCCCGGTCGAGCACAACGCCGGAGAATCCGCGAGGGGTCTTAATAATGACGAGGTGCCGTTCGTTCATCGCGGTCCTCCCTCGAGCTCGGAGCTCGCCCCGTCCTCGTCCCCTCCGAGCATATACTGCACCAGATCGATATGCTCCGCTCCATCATCCGCGTCCCGCTCGCCCCGAAGGGCGTAGTCCCCTTCCTCGGGACCTCGTCCCGAGGCCTCCCGCCCACAGCCCTTGCAAAGAACTCCGAACCTCCACCCATCATCCGGGTCCCACCACCTGACCGAACGCGGAATTGGCTCCTCGCCGCAAATCCCACAGAACCCGGATCCGTACCACCGCTCGGTCCCGAGAACCACGAGCCCCGGTCCGTCCTTGTGCGTGCTCATGCGCTGGCTCCTGGAGTGACTCTGGCCCCTGGCCGGAGGGTTCCGACGACCCTGGCGACCTCAATTGCTATGTCCGGCTCGGAGCAGATCGCGACCGCTCCGACGATGGTGTTCCACGGTGTGATTGTGAGCGTTCGGTCCGACTTGTCCCACGACAAGCTCTTGGCCTTCTCGAGAAGCTCCTTGAGCCTCTCCTCGATCTCGAACGGCTCGTCCGCTGGAACTGCGAAGACTAGGACTCTCATACGTGTGCTCCCTTCGAAGTGACTCTCGCTCCCTCACCCACCTCCGACGTGCGGGGTCGCCTTGCCGTCCGGGTTCCGTGCGACTGACGCTACCCACTCCCCCCCGTCATAAACCGCTGGAAAGTAAACACGGAGCTTCGTCCAGATCGTAAACGGCGTACCGTCCCTGCTCCCGTACCCATCATCAAACACCAGGTCGAGCTCCTCCTCCGAGAGCGTGCTCGCCTCGACGTCCACCCAACCTTCCCCACGGTCCTCCATCTCTGCTTCGATTAACTCTTTCCACGTTGCCATGACGTTCCTTTCGCTTGTGGGCCTCCTCTGGCCCTTGGCCGGAGAACGGCCCCGCACCGCTCTGCTCCGCACCGCTCTCACTAGTTATTCGACAGGGGTGGGGTCTCTCCCTTTTCTCCCTTGGACTCCCTGCTGCTCTCGACCGCTCGAAGAAGCCCCCGAGCCAGAACCTCCGCGGCCTTCGAGGGAATCACAAGAACCATCGGGTCCTCCCCGTCTGCTCCGAGAAAGACAACCTTAACCCAGTCCTCCCAAACACTGATCTCGACCCCTGTTGCCCTAATCACGATCATGGCGCGACCTCCACTTTCTCTCTCTCGCTCCCGTCGACCATCCGCTGGAGCACTACGGCGAGATCGACCAGACCGTCCGCTCGAAGCTCAAGCGTGACCCAGACCGTCCTGTCTTGAAACATGACCAGAAACCGATCCTTCCCGAACCGAGTAACTTCGACCGTCACCTCGCACCTCCTCCCGTCGGGAGCACCCTCGTCACCTCGCGAACCTGCCCAATGACGTACCCACCGGCCCAGACGAGCTGGGCGTGATTCCGCTGGGACTCCGACCGCCAAGCGTGCCTCCTCCTGCCTCGCTCTGTCCGTGGCCCCGGTCCGCCGGAGTACCGTTGCACTCGCTCGCGCTCTCGCTTCGACATGACTAGACTCCTCGGGCGAAATTGCCCAACGCCCCGAACGGCCCTTCGACCGCCCTGAGCTCGCCCCCTCCTCCCTAAGTGACTCCCGCCTCCGCGTGTGACTCCGCCTCGACCCGTCCCCTCGCGGCCTCCTCGCCCTGCGAAGCCGCCGCGAGGCCGCCTCGCGAACCGACCTGGTGCCTACGGTCGTGCTGGTACGCCCTTTGCACCACCTTAGTGACTAGGGACCGAACTTCCGTAAGTTGGGCTCCCGCCCTGACTTACAATCGCGTCCCTTGTCCCTTATCCCTTGTCCTGGCCCCCTGCTCGGCCCTGAGAGCTCCGACCTGAGAGCTCCGACCTGAGGGTCTCTCTCTCTCCTCTCTCTCTACTCTCTCTCTCAAACATATCAGAAGGGGCTCCGGGGGGCCGGGGGGACCCCCAAAAACAAGGGACAAGTGACAAGTGACGCAAACGTAAGTAACGGACTGGACTACACTTATAACAATCATGTCACTAGTCCCTTACCTATTGCAAACCCCGTACCAGCACGGTCCTTGTAACTATGGACCTGACTAGTCAGGGGAAAACGGCCCGTAGGGGCGAGTAGGGCCGGGGGCCTACCTATCGGGCCGGGGGCCCTACTCGCGAACGTGGCCGATTCTAGCGGCCCTAGCGGCCAAACTAGCGACCCGCCCCCGCGGCCCCTAGCCGCGAACGCGGCCCCCGCCGCCGCCCCGAACGCGACCTGCCCTAGAACGCCCCGTAGCGGCCCGGCACGGCCGGTCGGCCCGTTACGGGGCCGGAGGCCAAGGTCGGGCACGTGGCCGAACCTAGCCCCCCTAGCGGGCCGCGAGGCTAGGGAACGCCCCCCCGCCCGGCCCACCAACCCCATGAACACCGTTCATTCCCCCCGTGAACGGCGTTCACGACAATCCAGGAACGAAATTCTCTGGAACAAGCTCCGTCTCATTGACCCCCCGAACCGCCGCAAAGTTGCTCTGAGGCATCGGGAGGTTTTCCGCTTCCGCAAGATCGAGCAACCAATGTCGCAACGTCTCCTCGGCCCCGTCTTCCCGCCGCAGAACCGCTACGGTCAACCGATTGTAGTCGGCAGTGATCGTGGGGTCCCCATGCGTCAGGGCCGTAACCTTCGCCAGATCCAGCCGAGCTTCCTGAGCCTTCTCATCCCCGACCGTGCCGAAATCCCGCTCCGCCAGATCGCACGCATTGAAGATCAACGCGTGGGGACCCGTTGCCCGAATGACATTCCCGTGCCTGTCCTTCCCGATGATTCTGGCGTAAGCAGAGTATCGGGACCGCATCAGGACGATGAGATCTTCGATCGGCGTGTCGTTCGGGTTCCACACAGGCCGAGCCCAGTCCCGAACCGGCGTCTTACCACCAACCCGGCCGATCTTCATCCGTTGCCATTTAATCATAGCCATCACACTATCCTTCCAACTAGCCTAGCATCCGAACCTCTAGCAGGGCTCCGGCCCCGCTAGTCCTGCGGTCGCGTTGTTGCGAACCGTACCCTACTTGTACGCTCGACCCGCCCCGCGGTTCGCCCGGTTCAACAAAGGATAAAGATTCTTTTTATCGCCCGCCCGTCTCCATGAGATCTGTAGATCTTGAGAGTAAGATCTCCTCTGATCGGATTGGCCCTGCGGCAGTGGATCAGGAGAGTAATAGATCTTGAGAGCGGGAGGTCCCCCGATCACCCCCCAGGGGGGCCCCTAGCGCGAATAAATGAAACCGTCAATAATTTTCCAGTCTTAGGGTACCTACCTACTTTGGGCACCATTCAAGTATAGCCAAGCCCCGCCCACGCGGGGGAGCGGGGGAGCGGGGGAGGACCCCCGCAGGGACCACCCGAACCGGAACGGCCCGATGGACCCATCTCGAGAAATCAAGAAGCTCTCGCATAGGCACCTTGCGATTATGGAGCTGTGGCTGGCGGGGGTGCGCAGGAAGGATATCGCGGCGAGGTTGGGGTATACGCCGAGCGGGGTGAGGATGATAGTCGAGTCGCCCCTCTTTCAGGAAGAGGCTGCGAAGAGGCGGGAGGGCCGGCTCAGGGAGGCATCGGAGCGCGGGAGGGCGTCGCGGGATCGGGCGCTCGAGGCGCTCGAGGAGGCGTCGGAGGCCGCCGCGATGGTTCATGTGGGGGCGCTCGGGGATCCGGATGTCCGGGCGAGGCAGGCGAGTGCGGAGGCGATTCTCAACCGCGTTTTTGGTCGCACGGGAGAGGCGAGCGGGGAGAAGCTCCGGCCGGTGAATATTACGGTGGAGCAGTTGCAGATGATTCAGGTCGCGCTCCGGGAGGCAAGCGGTCCGGGCCAGAGTCACGACGAGCGTCGAGCGGTGGGGTACTCCGGGGGGGAAGGGAGTCCCACCGTAGGTGAGAGTCACCCGAGCGGAGGGTACTCCGAACGCGCGGGAGGGAGTTACTCCGAACTTTCGGCCGTAGGTGAGAGTCCCGTACGGCCCAGCACAGAGAAGCTCCGAACCGCTCTCGCAGGGGGCGATCTCCGAACTGCCCTCGGGAAGGGTCAATGGAACGATCCCACCGTAGGTGAGAGTAACGCCCCTTCGGAGGCACGGGAGTGATGGATCTCCGAACTGCAGTAGAGGAGCTCCCGAGCGAGGTCGCGGAGGAGGCCGCGTCGCTCGGATCGGAGGAGCGTCAGGCGCTTCGCGAGCGAGGGGAGGCCTCGCTTTATTTCTTCTGCAAGGCGGTGCTTGGGTTTACGCTGCTCGATCCGGCGGTCCACCTTCCGCTCTGTAGGCTTCTCGAGAACGAGGGCGTAACGCACAGGATGATCGTGCTCCCACGAGGGTGGTTCAAGAGCACGATCGCGAGCGTCGGGAAGCCGTTGTGGGAGGCGGTTAGGAATCCGAACGTCAGGATCTTGATCGTCCAGAACACCTTCGCGAACGCGGCGAAGAAGGTGGAGCAGATTAAGCACCTCGTCGAGCGATGCGAGCTCTTGCACCTTCTCTGGCCGGAGATCCGGCCAGGCCGGATCTGGAAGATCGACTCGCTTCACCTCGAGCGTAGCTCGACCTGGCCGGAGGGGACGTTCGAGCCGGCAGGGACGAGGACGAAGGTGGTCTCGCGGCACTTCGATATTATCATCGAGGACGATACGGTTGCTCCCGACCTTGATGATCTCACGGTCGAGAACGTGCTCCCGTCGAAAGAGGACATTGACCAAGCGATCGGATGGCATAGGCTCTCGCCTCCACTCTTCACGCCCTCGCCTCGGGCACAGTCCCTCATCATCGGGACGAGGTGGTTCGAGCGGGATCTTATCTCGTGGGTTCGCGAGAACGAGTCGCATTACGAGATTTACGAGCGGTCGTGTCGGGAGGACGAGGAGGGTCGGTCGGATCCGCTCGGGCTCCCGACCTTCCCCTCGCTCTTCCCGGAGGAGAAGCTCGCGGCGCTCGAGAGGACGATGGGGCCGTATCTCTTTCGGTGCCTCTACCTGAACAAGCCAACTCGGTCGACGGACATGACCTTCCGGTCCGAGTGGTTCACGTGGTACGACGTGGAGCCGCGGGGGCTCGTGGTCTGGACGACGGTCGATCCGGCTCCGGGACCGGACGACTCGAAGGGGAGAGACTTGGACCCCTCCGCAATCGTCGTCGCTGGGAAGGACCTCTCGAGCGGGTACATTTATGTCCTGGAGACGTGGAGGGGGGTCGTTAACCCTGGAGAGCTTATCGATCGGTTGTTCGAGACGGTGAGGAGGTGGAACCCGGTGGCGGTCGGAGTCGAAAAGGTCGCGTATCAGAGGACCCTGCTCTACTGGATTCGGGAGCGCATGCGGGAGCAAGGGAAGTTCTTTCTTGTGCAGGGGCTCGAAGGCTCGAGGACCTCCAAGGTCAGTCGAATCATGGGCCTCCAGCCGCTTTTCGCCTCCGGGACGATCTTCCTCCGACGGTCAATGAAGGAGCTTGAGTCGGAGCTTCTCGCGTTCCCGCTCGGAGCGCACGATGACCTTGCGGACGCGCTCTCGATGCAGCTAGGGCTCTGGCAGATGACGAAGTTGGTGAGGAGCCGGGAGCGATACAGGGGGGAGGACCCCTTCCGGGCGGACGATGCGATCGCGGCGCTTCGAGGGCGTCACCGAGGAGGGGAGAGCTTCCTCTCCGACCTTCTCACTGTAGGGAGGAACTAGGATGGTCCCCTCATCTTTCGTCGCACTTGTCGTCGGGGTCCTTGCGGTCGGAGGAGCGAAGGCCCTTGGGACGGACACCCTCGACCCGTCGTCGATTACGCTCACCGAGGGCGGTGGGGCGGTCTCGCTCGTCGTCGTCATTACCTGGCTCTCCAAGATGGCGATGAACCTTCGAGATGAGAGGAAGAAGGTCCTCGAGGACCTGGCCGAGACGCGACGGGCGGTTGTGGTTCTTACGGAGAGGCTGGACCGAATCATAATGGAGAAACACCCATGAGGTTCTTTGCGACCCTGGGGTTTGTGGGGCTCCTCGCGAGCTGCTCGATCGACCCGGAGACCCGTTGGGCCCAACAGGCAGAGCTTCTCGCCGCCGGGTACGAGATCGCGACGCGGACGCTCCCGTTGCTCTCGGAGGAGCAGGCGCAGGGGGTGGAGCTCGCCCTGGAGAGCGCACACGGAGCGCTCGGAGACGCCTGGGTGGAGCTCCCGGAGGACTCGTCCGCGTTCCGAACCTCGATGCGTCAGGTCGCAGCGGCGCTTCGGGCCGCTCGGGCGATCTTAAAGGAGTCCAGTGATGAGTAGCCTTGTCCTCGCTTGGATGGAGCTAGCGGCTCAGCTCATGGAGATCGCCCCGGAGATCGTCGAGTCACTCCGGCCGGACGTGGCGCCTGGACGGAAGGAGGCTGCAGCTTTGCGTCTCGCACGGGCCCGCTCTGCGTGGAAGGAGGCACTCGCAGCACGGGAGCTCAGGGAGCCTCAAGAGCCTAAGGAGTCCCGCTAATGGTCTACAATGCAGCGCATCATCCGATTGACGCTTGGGGAGGGCCGGGGCTTGAGCTGAAGCGAGCGGTCGTTTCGACTGTAAGTACGGATACTACCCTCGTCGCCGCGGTCGCTGGGAAGAAGATCCGAGTCGTTTCGATTCTCCTCGTTTGCGATAGCTCGGTCGGCGTGAGGTTCGAGAGCGACACGGCGGGGACTGCCCTGACGGGCGTCATGACCTTCGCTGCGAACGGCGGGCTCGCCCTTCCGTTCAACTCGAACGGGTGGATCGAGACGGTGGCCGGGGAGCTCTTGAACATGGAGCTCAGTGGGGCGGTTCAGGTGAGTGGGTCAATTACGTACGTTGAGGTCTAGGCGATGCTAGAGCGGGTGATCGGAAACTTTTTGATTACTCCGATCGGAGGCAGCAGTGGCGTCACTTCCATGAGTGACGTCCAGGCCTCGCAGCTCGCCCTGTGGTTCGACGCGGTGGTCGGAGTCGGATACGGAGGGGCGAGGGCGACAAACGGCTCTACGCAGAGTGCCGGTACGGATGACAGCGCTACTCATTCGACTGGGGACGTCGACTTCATCTTCGGCGGCTGGTTCTATCCGGGCGACACGACAGGCGTACAGATCCTTTGCGGGCAGTGGGACGAAGGGACGAATCAGCGTGGCTATGTGCTGTGGCTCAATTCGGCAGTCGTCACGTTCAGCGTATCGAACGATGGCACGGCCGAGGTGAATCTGACGTCGCCTGTTGCGGCTGCGGCGAGTACCTGGATACAGGTCGTCGGTGCGCATGACAAGACACGGAACGAGCTTGTACTGTGGGTCAACGGTATCGAGACTCGGGTCGCTCATGCCACCGGTATCCACGATGCGACGGTTGGGTTCCGCATTGCAGCGGATCTCAACAGTGGAGCACCGGCCAACTTCTTCAACGGCCGTGCGGCGAACATCTTTACAGCTAAGCCGCCTGCGCTTTGGGCCGCGAACGATCTGAGCGCCCAGGAAATCGTCGACCTACTCTGGGACACCGGGCGTAGTAGCTCGTTCGACGATCTGACGAGCACCCAGAAAACTGCGATCGGACTAACGCCGGGAAACGGTTCCTGGTACGACAGCAACGAAGATCCTACGACCGATCAGCGGATGATCGATCGCGTCAACTCGAAGGAGACGTCCCGCGGGTTCGACGGCGTCAACGACCGTGCCGAGATCGCGGACGCGGCGCAGACGGGGCTTGATCTCACCGCGAATGTCGGAACGTTCGCGACGTGGTTCAAGAAGACGGCGCTCGGCGTGAGCGCGTACCTGGTCAATAAGGGCGGTGGCCTTGGAGCTGGGAATCCAGGCTACAGCATAAATATCACAGCCGGCAATTTGATCAAGTTCGACATCCGCGACGACTCGGATAACACCGAGGCGCAGGCGTCGGCGACCGCGATCCCGGACACGGGATGGCACCACATTGCTGTCGTGTTCGACGGCACGAATGCGAAGTTCTATCTCGACGGCGCGTACCTCACGAGCGAGGACAAGGACATTTCACTCTTGACAGGTAGCCTCGCGAATGCCGCAGCCTTCGTGCTCGGCGGCTATGGTGTGGCGGATGTGTGGGATGGCCGGCTCCAGGATCCCGCGCTCTGGTCGATCGCACTCACCGCGGCGAACATCACGACGCTTTACGCCGGCGGAGATCCTGATGCGGTCGACTGGTCGACGACGCTCACGACGGGACGAATCTCGCACTGGCCTTGCAACGAGGGCGTTCAGGGCGCGGCGATTCTCGACGCCGACGGGAACAACGATCTCCCGAACGTCGGCTCGATCCAGGTCACGCCCGGCGTGGGCTCGACGCACGCTGTGCCGGCGGACGGCGCTGCTCCGACTGCCGCCGCAGGCCCGGGAGCAGGCTTCGTTCGATCGTTCGACGGCACCAACGACGGCCTGCTAATCCCGTTCAACGCGCGACTCGTGCCCGGCACGGGCAACTTCACCATTGAAGCGCAGATCACAGTTGACGACCACGGCGCCAACAACGGGATCTGGAAGCAGGTCGAGACTGGTGGTGGTGCAAACAGCATCATCAACTTCCTCACGAACGTGACGACGCAGAAGCTCCGCTTGAATCTCGTCGACAGCGCCGGGAACAGCCAGGCGTTCGAGACGACGGACACGGTCACGACCGGAACGTCGCATCACGTCGCGGCCGTCGTGAATCGGGCTGCGGGGACCGTGTCGCTCTACCTAGACGGTGAGCTTAACGGCGGTGTCCAGGCGATCACGGCGTTCGGAGTCGGTGCGTCAATCAGCACCGACAGCGGGACTTACATCGGTCAGAACGAGACACCTACACAGTTCTTCGACGGCACGATCGGTCGCCTGCGCTACTACTCCGCGACGCGTACGCCGGATCAGATCCGTATCCTTGCGAACGGTGGCGAGGGGATGGTCTTCGACGATCTCGACGCCACGCAGCAGGCGGACTGCGAGATCGCGCTCGACGGCGACGAGGCCGGCGGGGCGATGCTGGATAGAGTGACGCCGGTGAGTGTGGCGAGAGGGTTTTCGGCTTCGGGCAGCGATAGGCTATACCACGCAGACCACGCCGATCTACGTGGTGGCAACAGAGATTGGTCGTTGTGTCTCTGGATTAACACGACCAATTTTGCTGTTCATAGGGTAGTTGCTTCCAAGGATATGTTGTCGGTAAATAGAGATTGGTTGGTATACATCGCGCAAACGACTGGCATCGTTAACTTTTTCGTGTTCGATGGCGCAGTCCCCGTCAAAAACATGACGCATTCTGTGCCGATCGTAGCTGGTGCGTGGACGTTTCTGGCAGTGCGGCACACGGCATCGACGAAGGTGATCGGCATCTCTATTGATGGTGGGCCATTTGAAGATGCTGCGGCCTATGTGGGGACTGCTGGTGATTCCGCTGCGGAGTTCACGCTCGGCGATTATGGAGGGGGAATCGGGAGTACTCCGTTCTTCGGGTCCATGCAAGGTGTGATATGGTACCAGGGCCGCGCATTGACCGATGCGGATGTGCTCGAGGCGTTCAACGGCAACGATCCGCAAGACTTCGAGGACATGAGCGCAGGGCTTAAGGTCAACGCAAAAGCCGCGTTTGACCTGCACGAAAACTTCAACGGCGCTCCCGCGATAGACACGAGCGGCAACGGCCATCACCTAACGAACAACGGCACGGTGTTCGTGGCCAACGGCGTAGGCGACACCGTCAACGCCGTCGCGGCCTCCGCTGTTGCCACGCCGACCAGTGCGCTCGGGCCCGAGGAACCGGGCGACGGCACAGCGGTCGACGGCGGGCCGGTGACGATCTGGCAAGCTCGGCCGGAGAGCACCGCAGGTGCGAGAGAGTTCTTCCAGCAGACCGCGTCGAAGAAGCCCACGCATCGAGCTGCGGACGCTGCGTTCAACAGCAAGCCGGTCAACGAGCTTGACGGCCTCGACGATCTGCTTAACTTCCTTTCGACGAACCTGCTAACTTCCAACGCGGGCTCGATCGTGGCCGTCGTCTCTACCTCTGATGCGACCCAGGCGGATCAGACGGTGTTCGGCGTCTCGAACGATATCGGGGACGATCGATTCCTCGCTGCGAAGCTCCGTGCGAACGCTGCGGCGAACATCGAATACGCGTTCAACGACGGGACTACCGAGGACCGCCTCCGTGGCAATACGGCGATCGTCACGGACACCGTCTACGTAGTCGCGTTCGTCTGGACTGGCACGACCGTCTCGATGTACGTCAACGGGACGCTTCAGAGCGTCACGGTCGTCTCGGGCGGGAACAATGGAAAGGGGTGGAATGACATCCCGGTCAGTATCGACAACTGGACGATCGGTGCTGTGATTGGTACCGCCGCAGCGAAGTTCCTGACTGGAAAGATCGCGGAGGTCGGAGTCTGGACGAACAACCTGACGGCGGGAGAGGTTGCGGACCTCTCGACCGCCCTTGCGACGAAGTACGCGTTATGATTCTCTTCCACGAGCTAACGGTGATGGCCCCGACGGCACGTCGAGAGGAAGCAAACCAAGCGCTCGAAGCTCGGGGCTTTGGTCCAGATAACCTTAGCGTTCCGGTCGGGCCGACGGTCGGTCCGCTCGTGACCTTCTGGGCAGGGAATCCGAGGGTTACTCCGGCCTCGGAGAGGCGTCTCCGCTCCGCCCTCGCGGGCATTCCCGGACTGATCATCCTCCCAATTGGTCTCCGAGCTCACATGAGCTCGAACGGACTGAGGGAGAAACGCTAATGGCTTGGAAAGAGCTTACTATCGACCAGTGGGTGGACGAAATCGAGCGTGGGCTCGAGTTCCGTCGGGAGTACGGCCTCGAGGATGACTGGGGAAACCTCCAAGCGTTCTACGATAACGTTCACTCCGCGAGCGCTCACGAGGGTCCGAACGTCATTGCCTCCACGGCGGACTCGATGATCAGCTCCCTCATCGTGCCGAATCCGTATATCTCGGTGAAGCCGACGCAGGTAGGGCTCGTCGAGGGCGCGAGAGTCGTCGAGCAGCTCGACAACCAGCTCGTTCGGGACCTCGGGCTCTCGGACGAGATCGAGAGGGCCTTGCTCCATGCCTTCCTGTGGAGTCGGGCGATCCTGAAGGTCGGATACGACTCGGAGTGGGGGTATGATCCGGAGCTCGATATGATGGGGGGCGAGGCCGGAGCAACGTTCAGTCGCTTCGACTCGAAGGGCCGGAGAATCGAGTTCGGAAAAGCTCGGGCGGGAATGCCGTGGGTTCGGGTGGTGATGCCTCATGACTTCGTCGTGCCCTGGGGAACGGTCGAGCTCGAGGACGCTCCTTGGTGCGTCCACCGGGTGGTCCGCCATATCGAGGACGTCCGAGCCGACGATAAGTACGAGGGAACGAGGTCGCTTGAGCCGAATGTGTCGATGAGGGATTTCGTGGACTCGTATCGGCAGAGGAAGGGAGTGCACCGGGTTGGGAGGACACTTCGAACGACGCCGGGGCGAGAGCAGTCCAGTGGAAAGGCCGAGTATGTAGAGCTTTGGGAGATCCACGAGCGGAGGACGATGCGGGTGAAGGTAGTTACCTCGGGGCACAAGAGGTTTCTCCGGAACGAGATTGACCAGCTTCAGCTCGACGGACTGCCCTTTGTCTCGAAGGCCCTTCGCACCAACGCACGGACTTTCTGGACCACTCCGGACGCGTACTTTCTGAAGCAAGCTCAGCTCGAACTGAGCGACATTGCTCTGATGGGGCAAAAGCAGCGGAGGTCAAGCGTCCCGAAGATCATTGCATTCGAGGATGTGCTCGACGACAGCGAGGTCGAGAAGCTCATGAGCGCCGATGTCGCTGCGCTCGTTCGGGCTCGTCAGGTGTCGGGCGGGAGCATCCGGGATGCGATTACGACCTTCAACTTCCAACGGGATGTTGGGCTCCTGCAGGAGGGCGAGTTCACTCGTCGGAACGCGAGGGAGGTCGTCGGGTTCTCGAGGAACCAACAGGGAGAGTTCGAGCAGTCCGGGAGGCGGACCGCGACGGAGAGTCAGATCGTCAAGCAAAGTGCGGATATTCGACTCTCGAGGCGCCAGCTTCGAGTTCGAGACCTGTACCTTGAGTCCATGCGGAAGGTCAACGAGATTGTCTTCCAATTCTGGACGATGCCAAGGATTATCGAGATCGTTGGGGAGGACGGGACTCCGGCCTTCGTTTCGTTCACGGGATCTCGAATCCGCGGTGCGTATCGGTACGACCTGGGGTTCTCGAACGAGGGAGTGGAGACTCGGGCGGAGCGGAGGCAGCAAGCCCTGGGCATGTACGCTGCGCTGAGCGCGGATCCGACGGTCGACCGAGTCGCGCTCGCCCGCTACCTCGGAAACGCGTTTAACGATCCGGAGCTCACTCGTGTGTTCTCTCCGGGTGTAAGTGGAGGCTCTCCGAATGCCGGTGTATTGTCTGAGATGCAAGGACTGCCAGGGGCGAGTGGAGCACTTCCAGCTCCGGGTCGGGCTCGAGGCGGGGCTCCGATGCCCATGCGGGGGCCCGATGGGGCGGGATTGGGAGGCTGAGGTTCGCCCACACCCGCGTAGAGCGCGTCGAGCGTGGCAGTGGAACGGGGGTGAGCCCCTGACGCTCGAACACATTAACCGGGAGGGCGAGGGCCCATTGACGTTCCGGAGCGCTAAGGAGCTCCGAGCGTATTGCAGGAAACACGAGCTCGCTTCAGGCGCGCTCCTTTAGGAGTCTCGACGATGCAAGTAGCTGCGAAGCGCTTATCGGAGAGTGGTTCCGAACCGGCCTCCGGGGCCCGGCTTCGAGTAATCGCGGAGCTGCAGGAAGACGGTCAGTGGAAGATCGCGTTTCCGAAGTTCGACCTCGAGAGCCCCTTGACCATCCCCGCGTTCCGCCGCTTGCTTCGCGCGCTGAAGCTCAAGATGATCCACTATCGGGCTAAGGGAATCGTAGCCCAGGCCCGTTCTTAGAAAGGACTTGCTGTGGCAGAAACTGGTGTTCGACTTAGAGCCGTCGAGGAACCGCCCGCTCCGCCGGAGGAGGCTTCGGAAGGTGCGAAGGTGACCGAGGCGTTGAAGGGCCTCACGGAGCGGGTGGGCGAGGGGAACAGTGCGCTGCAAGAGATCCTCACCGACCCGTTGGTTCGGGAGGTGCTCGAAGCTCGGCGGGCTGGACGGGATGTCGTCGTTCGACCCGTGGAGGAGCCCGAGGACCGCTCTGGTGACTCTCCTCCCGACCTCGAGTCGATGACCAACACCGACCTGACACGTTACATCGTGCAGGGCGTCTTGAAAGAACTGGGGCCACTTGTGAAGAAGGAAGTGGAGCCGATCGGGGAGCGACTCCAAGCGGTCGAGACGGCGGCACAGGCCAGCCTTAGGAAAACCGTCTCGGAGCAGATAGCTGGTCTCTCAGCTCGATATCCGGACTTTCCTCAGTACGAGCAAGAGATGATTGCTTTGAGGAAGGGAAATCCTGGATTGAGCTTGGAGCAACTTTACGTCCTTGCCCGGATGGGTCAGGGGAAGCTCGAGATCCCGGAGGGCTCACCGAGTTCGGAGCGTCCAACGACGGCTCCGGTTCGGAGACCGCTTCGAGAGGGCTCGCCTCCGGTCCGCCGAGGCGCTGGTGGTTTCGCACAGCTTCTTCAGGGAGCCCTCGACCGGCTAGAAATCCCTGAGTAGGATCTTAGAAAATGGTAACGACTTTACCGACGCTGACGCGGAGAATCGACGACGCGTTCACGACGACGTGGTACGAGATCCGCCCTGAGGCGATCGACAACATCCTGAACAACCTGGTGGTCTGGGCTGCCCTGCAAGAGCGTGGGGTCCTGAAGACTCAGGTCGGCGGGGAGTTCATCACCCGGACAATCCGCCACGGGTCGAAGGACGCCTCGTGGATCAACAAGGCCTCGACCCTGACGCAGGGTGAGGACGAAATCGAGACGATGGCGAGGTGGGACTGGAGGTACGTGAGCTCCCACGTCGTTCGCTCGATCATCGACGATCAGAAAAACAATGGTCCGAGCAAGATCAAGAGTCTCGTTGCGGTCAAAACAGGGGCGGCACGGGATGCTCTCGAGCAGGAGTTCGAGGCGCAGATTCTCGGAACGGAGAATCCGACCGAGACGGGCGACACGATGATGAACTTGAACGACATCGTGCCGTCGGTGGCGAACCGGACGACCGGGACGTACGGTGGGATCGCTCAGCCCACGGCGTTCGCGAGTGGCGTCCCGAGCACCGGGAACGTCTGGTGGGGCGGTCGCTATAAGGAGCTCACCGCTCCGAAGGAAGTCAACCTGGTCACCGATATGGTGAACCTGTACAACACGCTTAGCTACGGCTCCCGCCCTCCGAATCTGATCATCACCGACCAGACCCTGTTCGAGCTGTACGAGAACATGGCGCTCGATCCGGCTCAGATCGTGAAGCGGACGGGCGGAGTGGCCGACCTGGGATTCGAGGTCTTGATGTTCAAGGGTAAGGACATGATCTTTACCGGGAACATGTCCGCCTCGAACGCGTTGTTCCTGAACACCGACTTCATCGACGTCGTGTACGACCCACAGCTCTGGTTCGACATGACGGAGTGGAAGCCGGTTCCTCTGGAAACCCGCCGGATCGCACACTTCCTGAGTGCGGTCACTACGGTCTCCTCGCAGCGTCGCTGCCAGGGCAGACTCCATCCGGCGGCGTAAGGAGCTCCGATGAAAAGTTTATTCAGCACGAAGTTGATCGAGACATCGACGTCCGATGAGGAGGGCGTTGGGACGTTGCGGTTCGAGGACGACAAGGTCTACCGATGGGTCCAGAACTACCACACCGCTGCGCTCGAAGAGGGCAACGTGGCGTTCCACGTGTTCTCGCACCTCGGGAACGCCCACAAGCGAGTGACTTGGGGCCTCACGGCGAACCTGGGCTACATGGCCGGGGTCGTGATGTCCCAAGCCTCGGTCGCGGCAGCGAGTACGATCACCGCGGGCGATGGTGGGTACTGCTGGGTCCAAGTGCTCGGGTACAACGCGACGGCGGCGGTCTTTGCGTCGGAGACGGATCCGAAGACCGTGGGAGACACTCTCATTGGCGTGAACTTGCAGCTCTACGCGCATGCGGGGGCGGCGATGGGAACGGCTCCCAAGTACACGAAGAACCTGCTCCTGCTCGAGGCAGTCGCCACCGCGACTACGGAAGCCGCCGAGGCCCACGACGTTTACGTCCACTGCCTGTGAAAGGATCTCTCGATGCGTGTGTGTCTCGGGGTACCCGTGGTCGGTAGCGTGCCGGGCTATGCTTATCACAACCACCTCTCCGTCGCCATCGACGTAGCGACAGTGGCGATGGGAGAGCGGGGGGAGGTTATCATTCCAGGCGTTCTGGATATCCACCCGCACGGGAAGGCGCGCCAGGCGATTCTAGACGAGGCGATCAAGTTCGATTGCGATCTCTTGTACTTTGTTGATTCGGACATGATTGTTCCTCCCAAGGCGTTTGGCACGCTGCTTGGGACGCTCCAACGTGGGGCAGTGATGAGCGTGGGACACGCTTACCGACGCGGGTACCCCTACACACCGACTTGGTTCAAGGCACGGGATGGCAAGACTTGGAGCGTCGATGCGAAGAGCGGGGAGCACGAGATTGACTCGTGCGGGCTCGCGTGCAACGTTATCGATCTTGGGTGGCTCCGACAGTTCCCGGAGGAGAAGTGGTTCCTCCAGGGAACCCTCGACGGGAAGGAGTTCTACGAGGACGCTTGGTTCTGTGAGCGAGTGCGAGCGCACGGAGGGAAGGTGATCGGAAACGCAGATGTTCGATGTGGCCACATTGGCCTGCCGATCGTAATCAATGACGCATCCGCGGAGGCGCTGCGGAAGGCCCACCTGCGGGTGAGAAAGGAGCTTGACAATGGCACTTGGAGACAATCTGATCTTTCGGAGGGGGCTCCGGAGGGAGTTCGCGGTGCACATGAGGAACACGGTGAACGAATACGCAGGAGGGCCTCATCCAATTCGGAGACTCCAACGGAGTCACCCGTTGCTCCTGTGTGCGAAGATTAGTGACACGGCTCCGACGGACGACACGGACGGCGATATGCCACCGTCGCTCGGAGCGATCTGCCTCCACTACGACTCGGTTGGAGAGTTCCAAGCGGCGTATGTGGCACAGACAGGGACTCTCGCAGCTAGTGGAACGTGCAACTGGGTTGCGATGGAACACACTCCGTAAGGAGGCTCCCTGATGCCCACTGGAGTTGACTTTCAACTTACTCGGGCCGAGATGACGACGAAGGTTCAGTCGAACCTAGGTCGGACCGACAAGGACGGCGAGATCGACTACGGTCTGAACGAGGCGTTCATCCTGCTCCACCAGGTGCACGACTGGAGGGAGCAGGTCGCGACGGTGACGGACTCGCTTGCGGAGGACGCTACGACCATCCTCGTAGCTGAGGTTGACCATGTGTGGAGCTTCGTCCTGGGCGTCAGGCTCTACGATGCAACGGATGACTCTTCCTACCCACTGAAGATCTGGAGCCCTCAGCAGTTCATCCGGCTCTGGCCAGATCCGACGGACAACACAAAGGCAGCTCCTTCGGACTGCTGGATTGACTACTCGACCTCAGGGGGCGCGACGGTGCGGCTGCAATCCCCCTCCGACGCGGCGTACACCCTCCTTACGCTCTACAACAAGGAGGGAACCTTCGCTGCGACGGGGTCTCCGTCACTGAAGGGCTTGGATAACTTCCTCACCTCCTACGCCACCTACTACGTCTTTGCGACGCTCGAGGCGTACCAACAGGCGTCGTGGTGGTTGCAGAAGGCCCAGGGGGAGCTCGCGATTCTTCTCAAGCGGGATCGACGCCGGCCGGAGCGAGTGGATAAGCCCGAGGGTTGGGTAAGTCGGGAGGGGCTCTCCGCAGGAGCGATCCCGACGAGCGTCGGGGGCGACATCCTCTCGCGGCCGTTTACTTACGGGATCTGAGTGATGCGAGTTGGCCTGGAATATGCTCCGCGGGATGTGCCATTTCCCTTCAAGGGATTCAATAAGCTCATCCCTCCCGACCTCCTCGCCCCGTCGTACTCTCCGAACTGCAGTAACGTGATGATCGAGGACGGGATAGTCCAAACCCGGCCTGGCTTTAAGGCACTTGGGACTGGCATCGTCGCAACCGAGGACGTCTTGACGATAATCCCATTTGAGACAACGGCGGGAGCCTTGATCCTCATTGCTGTCACAACGGAGGACATCTACAAGCTCTCTGGGACGACATGGACTTCGATCCTTGGGTCTGAGTTGTGGACCGCTACGGTCGATAGCGTAATTAGCTGGTCCCAGGGGCTCGACGGGGATACCTTAGGACGTCAATTATGGATAACGAATGGGGGTGACGAGGTCCTAATGTGGACCGGAACTGGAAACGTGACATCACCGACGCTCCTTCCTGCAGGCCATGCAGTGAAGGTAGAGTCGGCAGGATGCCTCCGGGTTTGGAAGAACCGCCTGATCCTTGGGAACATTCAATACTCTGATGCGAGCGACGGTCCCCAGAACCTGATGTGGAGCGACGCGCTTGATCTGGATGACTTTGCGAACGGAACAGCGGGAGAGCTTACCCTCGCGGAGGCATCAGGGCGCATTAGGTGGCTGGAGGAATTCGGGGACCAACTTGCAGTCTATACGGATAACTCAATCGCTTTCTTGAGCAACATCGGCGGGGACTTCGTAATGTCCACGAGCGTTGTGGCTCAACAGACAAACTTAGCGTCCCCGAAGTCCGTTGTAGCTCTCCCTGGGGTCCACTTGTACCTGACCCGAGAGAACTTCATGGCCTTTGATGGGACTCCGAACCTCGTGGAGATCGGACCTACGATTGCCCCGTGGTATCGAAGCCTTAATGCCTCAGTTAACCCAGTGAACGCGTTCGGGGCGTACTTGTCCTCTCGGAGTCGCGTGTTTTGGATCCTTCCTGGAGGGATTGACCTAACTGGAACTGGCTACGGTCACACCGTCTACGTGATGGACTTCGAGAACAACAACTTGGGGTCCCTCGTCTGGTCTCCCTTCGTCTTCGAGAAGGTTCCGATCTGTGCGACCCCGTGGATCCTCCCTGATGACTTGGGAGTAGGCTCTCTCGAGGGAGAGCAAGAGATGATCTTCGGATTCGAGGATGGTCTCGCAGCTCGCTTCTCGCACGCCCTTACGCCTGGGGCTGGAACGGACGCAGGGAGCGCCTTTGTGTCGGGTTGGGATACTCCGGACTTCGTGGTGGGTCCGGGATATCCTGGAGCGCTAGCGCGGTGGGGAGAACTTCGACTACGTCTTTCCGGAACGGGTCCCGTGCTCGTTCGGTACTCGCTGAACCGAGGATCCACTTGGACCTCGCTGGATGCGAGTTTGGATATCACAGGGACTCCTACGACCTACCGACTTCCATTTGATAAGATCAGTGAGCAAGTCCGATTTCGCCTTCAGTCTGCTGGGACCCAGGGGTTCTTCTTGTACTTCCTTCAAGTGTGGTACAAGCCTCAAGGAGCTCGCTAGTGTCGATCGAACACTTCCGAATTCGCATTCCCTCCCTGACCGGCATCCCTGAGCCAATGCGGACGGTGCTTCGAGAGCTCTTCGTTGACCTCCAGCGCCTGATCGTCGTTCCGCAACCGAGTGACCGGGCGACGGACTATAACCTGACCTACGACGGGACGGACGAACTGGTCGCTTGGGCCGTCCCTGCGGCGGCGGGGGCCCTTGACCTAGCGTACGGGGAGATCTCCGTTCGAGCGAATTCGGATACAATCTCTCCGAGCTCGAGTGGGTGGACCCTGGTAGACGGCTTCGATACGAACGGAGCGTCCTTTGAAACGACCCCGAACGCCGTAAGCAATAGGATCACGGTTGCCCGGACTGGGACCTACCTGGTCCTCTTCAGTGGCGACTGGGAGAACACCACGACAGCCTCGTTCGAGCTGACGATCCAGGTGCAGAAGAACGGGGGAGCCGTTGCGTTCAACAACTTGTACTCCACGCACTTTCTCCCTGTGGGCACCGGAGACGTTGGGGATAACCAGAACATGAGCTTAAGCGGTATAGTCTCGCTTACCGCGAATGACTATATCCAGCTCTTCGCGTTGACCAACGATGTGACTGCTAGGACAATCATAATGGAGAATAGTAACCTCTCCCTCGTCCAACTAGCTTAAGGAGCTTAGCTGTGCAGATCTTACGAGGTCGAAATCCGGTTGCGACGGCAGGGTTGCTTCGAGAGAGCGGGGGTCCCCCGAGCGAGCGGGTCCTCGGGTTCGTCGAGGACGCGCTGAGCGAGCCTGGAGTCGAGGACCGTCTGCTCGTTCTCTTCGCAGTGGAGGGGGAGGAAGTCCTGGCGTGGTTGATCGCTCTAGCGGGCGGGAATCACCCTTACGTGTGGTTGCATGGAGAGTGGTTGGCGGAGGGAGCGGAAGGGAATTCGCTCCCCCGTCAGCTCTTCCACCGAGTGGCTCTCTGGGCCGACGGGCTTGGGCGGGGCGAGATCCGGTTCGAGCGAAGGGACTCGATCGAGCCGTTCCTGGGCCGACGTCCCCCGACCCTCGTCGCAACGATTCTCTCCTACGACGTTGCAAGGAGTTTCGAAGATGGGACTTTTCGACTCGGAGGTGGAGACAATCAGCACGTTGACGACACCCCAGAAGAGGGTGTCGAACGAGCTGGAGAGGGAGATCCTGACGGGCTTCGGATCAACGAAGTTGGGATCGAGGGCGGAGGCGGATGCGAAAGCTCGAGCGAGAGCTCGGTGGAAGCTGATGCCGAAGGCGGATCGGGCGGGGAAGAAGCTGGCGGACTTGATCGAGGAGGAGATGCAAGCGACGTTCGCCCAGAGGCGACCGGCGGGAGCAGCTCCGTTCCCAGGACAGCTCTCGGCTCCAATCGAGCCGGACGTTCAAGCGGCGAGGGAGAACCTACTGGGGTTCACTCCAACGGCGGGAGCGGGAGTTCCCGATTTGAGCCCGGCACCGACGCTCAGCGACTTCGCGAGAGAAACGCCGGCCGGAGTTCCTGACGTCCCGGGGCTCTCCGCAGCGCTGACGAGAAACCTGTCGGGTACGCCCTCGACCACCGTCCAGCTCGACCGCGGGACGACTGAGCGTTTCTTCAAGGAGAGCGTTGCCGCACCGCTCTTAAGGGAGTTCGATCTCGAGATCGGCCCGAGGATCGCAGCTGCGGCGAGCGGGATCGGGGCGGGATTCTCGTCGAGACGGGGAGCGGAGACCCGGAGGGCACTGGAGAGCCTCCAGACGGAGCTGACGTCGCGCCTTGCGACGGAGCAACTTACGAATATGAGGCTGGAGGAACAAGCGAGGCTCGGGCTTGCCGAGAGTGCCGCGGCGAGATCGCTTGAGTCGATCCCGCAGGCCCTCCAGCTCCAGCAACAGCTCGCTGGGATCCCGATCGCGCAGTCACAGGAAGCCAGGGCTGGTCAAGCCGCGGATCGAGGGTTCGAGGCGACTCGGGCGAACATCGCGCTGACTGGACGTGGTCAGGAAGCGGACTTCAACCTCGCGAGGGGGCAGCTAGGTCTCCAGGGCCTCGGTCAGCAGTTCAATCAGCTCCTTGCTCAGTCCCAGGCCTCCCTTCCCTTCCAGGGCCTCGCCCAGAGCGAGCTCGATCGGGCGAGAGAGGAGTTTCTTCGGACTGCTCCGGAGAACAACCCCTTCACTCGCCTTGCGATGTCTTTCATCGGATCGAACCAGACGGCAGTGAGTGCTCCGAGCTCTGATCCCTTCGCGAGTTTGCTTGGGGGCCTCGGGGGCCTCGGGGGGCTCCTTGGAGCCCTTTGACTAAGGAACCTTTCAATGGCTGCAACGCTCGTCATTCGCAGACCGGACCCCGTCAAGGACGCCATTGACTCCTTTCGGGTCGTTCGTGGGATCATCGAGGACTCGAAGGACCGACAGCTTCAGCGGGAGCTTCTCGAGTACCAGAAGCAACGTCAGAAGGCGCAGGAGAGTGCTCAGGGGATTGCGCAGGAGCTTGAACGAGATCGCTTGAAGTTGATCCAGCGGAGGCTCCTCCACGACGAGGACGTGCTTAAGTCCGAGATGCAGCGCCACGCGGATCGGATGAAGAAGTCCCCAGGTGGCCTCTCCCCCGACAAGCTCGCGGACCTCCGAATCGATTCGATCAAGGAGGTCAACCGATCGCTGATGCTAGCGGAGACTCCGGAGGAGCGTCAGAAGCTCCTAGACCGGGTGGAGGGCTTCCTCGAAGCGTCATTGAATGACTCGGAGATGGCGAAGGCGACTGCGAAGGGAATTCGGGAGTTCTGGAAGGCGGACAAGGTCGCTCCGACTCCGGAGGCTCCCAAGGCGGCTCCTTCGAATTCCAGTCTGGGCTCTACCGTTGGTCGAGGCCTCGAAGCCGTTGGCGGGGCGGGGGAGTCTCTCGTCCAACGGATCCTCGGAGCAATCCGCCAAACCGCTTCGACGCAGGCTCCGGTCAATCCGGAGGATCCTACTGGGCAGCAGGGCCTTCGGCCGGGCTCGGGTCCGGTCGCGCAGTCCCCAGGCATCCTCGGAGCGATTCGGGGTCTTCCTCGGGCTCCGACAGAGACGGGACGGGCTCCCACGAGGTCCCAGAAGAAGGCTCCTGCGAAGGCTCCTGCGAAGGCCACCGCTCCTCCCGACACCGTAGCGACCATCAACCCGACCCCGGAGGAGTTCCGCCAGGCCCTAATTCGCCTCCGCGGCGAGGATCCGACCTTCGTCGCGCAGGCTCCCCAGGAGGAGCTCGAGCGTCGGATCGCCGAGATCGTGAAGGAGCTCCGAAGTGGCCGAGCAAACTGACTTTCGGCTCTTCGGAGGGGAGGACGAGGCAGAGGAGCGAAAGCTCCAGGAGCTGTTCCGTTCGATGGGCGGGCGGGAGGAGGCCCGAGCTCCCGCTTCGGAGCCTCTGGGGACTCCGACTCCCGAGGCCCCTGACCAGTCTTTCGACGTCGAGATGCCAACGGGAGGGGACCCGGAGGTCTTCCGATCGCGGATTACTCGGGAGGTCGAGGGTCGGCTTCGGGGAGCACATCGGGAGCTCGTGCTCTCGACCCTCCAAAACGGCGGGAACGTTTCGGAGATCCTTGCGTACCTCCGCGCGAGGGACGGGAACCCGGTCCTCCTGGACCAGCTTCTCGTCGGAGACTTGAAGGATCAGGCACTCGCGGACGCGATGATCGACCCGTTCCGGAGGTACTTCGGTGGGCGCGAGAGCAGCTCCGACCGAGTCCTCCACGACATTCAATCGAACCGAGACATCTCCCGACCTCGAGCGGCGTTCCAGCAGATGGCTCAGACGTTCCTTGGGACGGTCTACGGCCTTCCTGCAACGGGGTACGACCTTACGACGCGAGGGATCAACAAGGTCCTCGGCACGGAGATCGAGCCGCTTCGGGATAACCTCGAGGAGGCCCTGCGCCAGGTCGTTCCGAGCAATCCGGACTACTGGTTCCAGAACATGCTAGTCGGAGGTGCGACCTCCGCTTCGCTCTTTGCCCTGGCGAGCCTTGCGGGTGCAGGGAGCCTTGTGAGCACCTTCGGAAGCGCGAGGAAAGCTGCGCTCGTGACGTCTGGAATGCTCGGAGTCGGAATGGGCTTGGATGAGGGGAATCGAGGGATCCTCGAGAGAGAGCTCAGTGGACAAGACGTTAGCAACTGGACCGTCGGGGTGCTCCTAACGGGACACGGCTTGCTTGGTGCCTCTGAGGCTGTCCCCTTTGTGAATTGGATGGGCAGGGTCTCCCGCGCTGGAGGTGGCAAGTACCTCGGTGGGCTCGTCGAGAAGCTCTTGAAGCGAACGCTCCAGCCGGGGGGCCTTCGGATGGGAGCGACGGTGGTGAATCAGGCAGTGGAAGAGGCTGCTCAGGAGTACGGTCAAGGGCTCTTCGCTCCGGTGGTGGACCTCCTTGCGGATACAGGACTTAACGAGGAGTTCCGCCTCCGCCTGTTCGATGCGCTCCAGCAAGGGAATCGGGAGGGCGCGTGGGGAGCGCTCGTCGGTGCGCTGATTGGCGGGGCGTTCGGAGCGGTTCCGGCCGTTATGGAGGGAATGTCCCTGCGGGAGGTTGGGGGGCTCTCTCGGACGCAACGAGCGGAGCTGGTGAAGGAGCTGAACGCTCAGGTCAAGGCGAGCCCCGAGGCTGCGAAGGCTGCGATCGTGGCGAGGATGATGCCTGAGGAGGGCGAGCGGGGGTTCGAGAGTGAGGAGGAGGCTCGGGCGGCTCTCGAGGGAGCGCTTCGGAGCCCGGAGGAACGGGCGGAGATCGAGAAGCTCTTCCCTGCGATCAAGCCGGCCCTGGACGCGTTGGTGGAGGCGGAGGAAGCTCAGGAGGAGGAGCCCCTGACTGAAGTCCCGCCTGGAGCCCCCACCGATGTCGATCAGGAAAGTCGGGAGCGGATTCGTAGTGGTGAGCAGCAAGGGGAAGAAGCTGAGCAAGGTCCTCCGATCGCGGAAAGCCGCGGAGAAGAGGCTCCGGCAGGTGGAGTTCTTCAAGCATCGAAAGAAGTAGATCCGGCCCCGGCTCCAAAGCGGAAGCGATCGGAGATCCAGCGCGAGATCGACACGAAGCTCGAGGAGAAGAAGCTCTCCCGCTCTGCCGGGAACGCCCTGTTCACGCTGGCTCAGGAGGGCGAGACGGAGGCTCGCGATCGCCTCGGGCCGGAGCTCACGGCCCTTCTCCAAGAACGCCGGGACTTCTTCACCTCGAAGGAAGCAAAGCCGCCCCTCCCGCCCGACCTTCAAACCCTTCTCAACGACGTCAAGACGAAGCCCCGGCCGCTGACCCCTGAGGAAGCCGAACGGATCTCTCAGTTCGCTCGCGACGCAGGCATTGGGGCGAAACAGAAACCTCCGAAGGGTGAGTTCGTCCTGAGCGACCGCCTCTCCAGGGCGAAGCCGAAGCTGGGGAAGGTCTCTCTGAGCTTCGAGACGGACCTCGACAAGGCCCTGTACATCGTCGGTCGGGCGAAGGAGAGCGGATCGGACGCTCCGTTCATCGCCGCCCTGAGAAAGTTCACTGGTCTTGACTTCGACGTGGTGCGGGCTCTGGGCCTCGAAGCCCGTAACCGCATTAAGGCGGTGGTGGGAGGGGCGAAGGAGGGCTCGGTCACTGTCCCGCCCCTGGGCATCCTTCGTGAGGTGCGGGCTCCTCGCCGACCGCCACACCTCTCCGAGGCCGAGTTCGAAGCGCTCTCGACGGAGGCGAAGAAGTTCCTCGGTGCGGCCGGAGTGATTGCGAGGGGCTCGAGGAAGCCCGGCGGCCAAGGAATCGTGTTCTCGCCTGCTCAGGGCTTCCATGCGTTGGGGGATCTCCTTGCCCGAGTGGCCCAGAGGTCGGGAGTCGAGCCGCGGAAGATCGTCGAGCGGCTTCACGGTCGGGAGCTCGCAGCGCGGATCGTCCGAACGGCGTTTCTTCCAGAGAGTCGGGTCGCTAAGCTCGAAGTTCGGGAGCTCGAGGAGCTTGGTGGTCTGACCGCCGGCCAGCTCCGCCGGTACCTCCTGCAGTTCAGTGAGTCCGACCTCGAGACCTTCAAGCTCATTCAAGGGGACCCTCCGACTAAGAAAGGCCAGGCCGTTAAGGCTGAGGCTCTCCAACACTTAGCTCCGGACCACCCTCTCCGCGACCCGAAGATCCTTGCGGCGATTCAGAAGCTCCGGGACTTCAACTTCGCTCTCGCTGCGCTAGCCAGCGACAACACCCCTCGCTGGGCCGCGGATTACTGGAACGGTCTGTATACGGACGAGAAGGCCGCAAAGAGCTTCTACAACTCGTTCTACCGAACGCACCTTGGGTTCCTTAAGGCTAAGCGCTTCCTGACCTACGCCGACGCGGTCGGAGCTGGGCTCAAGCATAAGTACGTCAATCCCGTCGATAACCTCCTCTGGGAGACCCGTAAGGCCACTGAACGGTTCGCGATGAGAGAGCTCCAGCTCGACATGGTTCAGGCCGGGGAGGGCGATTACATCGTTCGAGAGAAAGACGCAAAGGAGTGGCAGAAGGAACGGTGGAAGACCGTGCCGGATCCGACCTTCGCTGGTTACCTCCTCGACCCAGACGTCGCGTGGCTCATGGAGAACCTTATTCGAATTAACCAGGTTACTCACTCGAAGTTCCTGAACACTCTTCGCGAGAGCTCCGCGTTCGTTCGGAACGTCAAGCTCTTCACTCCGACCTTCCACCACTGGACGATGATTAAGCAGGCGATTGTCAATGGCGGGCGGTACGGACTGCTCGACCCCCGCAACTGGCGAGATGCGGTCTCCTTGGGTTTCAAGAAGGACGACCCGCGATTCAAGGACCCCCTGTACATTCGGTTGCTCGAGGCCGGAGGCGGAAACATCTCGACTCTCGAGCGTACCTCGACGGATCAGTGGTCCCGCGTGATGGACTGGTTGGACGGAAAGGGCTTGGTCGGGAAGGCAGTCGCTACGCCATTCAAGCCCATTCGATTCTACACGAGCCAACTCTTCGACCAGATCATCCCGCAGCTCAAGTTCCTCAAGTTCGCCCGAGAGGTCCAGCAGAAGGAGGCCCGACTTGGCCGTCCCCTGACGAGCGCTGAGGACCAGGAGATCGTAATCGAGCTTCAGAACTTCTACGGAGAGATGAACGAGAGGCTCTTCGGACGCTCTGGCACGATGACCTCGCTCCTCCGCTTGTTCTTTCTCGCGCCCGGCTTCCGTGAGGGTAACTTCCGAACGATGTGGAAGGCGCTGTTCCAGTGGCGGGATGGACGGGGTTGGCGGAGCCGACAGAACATCCCGATGAGTCTTCTCTTCACTGCAGCGATCGCCTCGGTCGCTTCGAGGATCCTGAACGGGGAGTGGCCAGAGGAACCTGAGACGCTTGAGCAGCTTCGAGATCTCTATCAGGTCAAGACTGGGGTGAAGGACGCCAGGGACCGTGACATCTACATCGACCTCCTTAACTACGATAAGGACTACTGGGAGGTCATGGTGTTGCCGGTCCTCGAGGCGACCTTCGGCCAGGACGTCGGGAAGGGCCTTGAAACCTCCTTCACCAACTTCCGAAAGACCACTCGGAACATGACCGCCCCGCTCTTCGGTCAAGCCGTCGCTATGGTTAATGCGTTCCTGACTGGCCAGGCCGTGGAGGATTGGAAGGGCGATCGTTTGTGGCACCCGACCGACCCGCTCGTCCGAAAGCTCTTCGCTCTCGGGAAGGACGTCGTCGGCCAGTTCCAACCGATCCCAGTCGCGGCAGCGTGGACCGAGGTGAACGTGCGGGACGGGAACCACATGCTTGCGGTGATGTCTGGAATCTTCGGTCTCCGAACCGCTCGAAGCGAGCGAGAGAAGGAAAAGTGGGAGGTCGGTCGGAAGGTCTGGGACCTTCGAGATAAGCAAGAGGAGCTCTACCGAGAGCTCGGTCGGATCGATGCACCGAGAGAAGTGATTCGCGAGTACAATGCGGATGTTAAGAGGATCCTTGAGAGCGAGATCCTTACTCCCGAGCTCCAGAGGGCCCTTCGCCGGAGTCCAATCGAGATTGACGAGAAGAGGCTTCTCTCCAACAAGGCCGTCGTGTTCTCCGGGGCCCTGACCGCCCATCGTGACCAGGTCGAGATCGACCGAGCACTCGACTACCTCGGGAACTTCGGAGTAGCGACTAGGAGCGACCTGCGGCGGCTTCTCCTCGAGGCCGCGAGGCGCAAAGCAATTAGCCTGGATAGCGTGCCAGAGAGGCTCGCTCGATCCATTAGGAGACTCAACCGTGAAAATCCGGATGCAGTGCGACGGGATGCTGTCGGCGTTGGAGCGGCACCTTAAGCTCGAGGGGGACGAGCTGGTGGAGCGAGGGGAAGAGGCAGAGCTCATTGTTCGGGAGCGGGGTCACGGGGCGCTTGAGGGTCCTGGCCTCGTAGTCGGGAGCGACGTCGAGATCACCCATCCGGCCCTGCTTCGAGCCCTTGGCTTCCCTTATCGGGGTAGCGACTCGACCTACGCCCTAACAAAGTACTGGCATGGAGAGTGGCACCCATCCACTCTCTTCAGCGTAGGTGCAGTTGGCGTTATGGATGATGGGATGGGCGCTCAGGTCCCGACCGGGATCGTGGGGAGGTTCGTCAGTGGCGGCGACATCGATCGGTTGTTCGAGCGGAAGGAGCTCGAAGCGTTGCTTCGGCGGGAGTCCTTCACTGGCCCAGTTACGCTTGGAATGCACGACGGCTTCGTCTCCGCGGTGAACCTTCGCCTTAACCCCGTCATCTTCGCTCTGGGCGAGTGTCGAGAGGGAAAGCTCTCTGAGCTCCTCCGAACGGGAGGTCCGATCGGAGAGAAGTGGGTCATTGCAGCGGTGGTCTCTCGCTGGCCCTGGCCGGCTCGAGAGGCGGAGGGTCGGGCGGAGCTCCTGGGCCTCGAGAGCGAGGAGCACTTCTGGGGCTTCCGCCTTAACTGCTTTCGAGACTCCCGATGGACCACCGAGTCGATCCTCGGGATCGCGACTGCGAAGGGAGAGAAGCTCTCTGACGCGAATGCTCGACTGTGGTCACTCGTGCGAACGATTGGCGTGGCGGAGAAACAGGTTCGACGGGACTGGGTCCAGATCGGAGGCTCCGCGTGGCGAAGGGCTAGGGAATCCCTTATCGTCAGCTAGCCTCGTTCTCTCTTCACGTAGTGAATGTTCCCGGGACCCCTTGAGATCTCTTGAATCCTTCCTGCCATTTGAAGCGACTTGATAAGCTCGTCCATTTCGGAGGGCTTAAGTCGATTCTGAAAGAGAAAAACTAGCTGCTGTCGGTTCACCCCGTCCGCTCGGGCCGTAATGGTCTTGTAGATCGCCTCGAGGAAGTCCCCTGACTCACTCGAGGCGATCCCTCGAACGAGCATGGGAAGGAACTGCTCTGTTGTGTGGAGGATCTGAAGCCCCTCATTAAGGTCCTGCTCTGAGATGACGAGGGAGGGCTCCCGAGCCATTCGACAAAGGATGGCGAGGGTGAGCCAGTGCATATGACGCCGATCCGGGTACCCTGGGATGTCCTGGAGCGGTGCATTCTCCGGCCGCGTGAAGTCACACATAATGCCTTCGTAGTACTTCTTGAAGAGCTGAAGGGCCACTTGGTCCACCGTGATCTCTCCCTGCACATTCGTGCGGATCCAACTGAGCCGCTCGACGATTCGATCCCGAATCCCGTGTCGACGCTCAACATCCGGGACGAACGCTACTCGAGGCATTGCGGCTGGAACGTAGACGAAGTTGATGCGAGAGGTAAGGCCGGCCCCGGTCGCCTGCTTTGGGAACTCCTCTCGAATGAGCGGGATCGTAGAGCCTCCAAGGAGACAAACACAGACATTTCGGAGCTCTTCCTTCCCTCGACCCCGAGTATGGTAGGTGTGGAAGTCAGGAGAATCGTAGAGAGCGTTAAGAAGGTTAACCATCCCCCGCTCGACACTCCCTCGATTGAGAAAGGTTGTAAGCTCGTCGGCGATGATTACTCCGGAGGACACTACTTCGAGGGAGACCCGACCTGGGAGAGGTGGGACGGGCGTGGGAGCAAGGGCCTCAACGATTGCCTCGGGAGTGGCCTGCTGAGCCAGGAGGGATATCTTCGGCTTGACTTGGTGGAGGACTGAGCTAACCCCCTTAATCGCGGTGCTCTTCCGACATAGCCCTGAGCCCGCCACGTAAACAACGTAAAGGTTCGGATACACGTCGTAGTTAAAGCGAAGACAGACATTTCGGCCAAGGGCTGCGGATATGGAGAAAAGCCCGTTCCAGAGAGCGTAGACCGGCGGGACCTCGGTTCCCTCATACAGGGACATAAATTGGTGGATAATGCTAGGCTCCAAGAAACTCCTCCACCGGATGTTGGTTGAACCAGTCCTTCCCGACCGTTACTTTCCATGGAATCACCAATGGACGGGCAACGCCATCAACGGGGATCTCGACCCACATGACGGAATGGAGAAGCTCGAGACATCGTGGAAGGTGGGAGCGGGGGCAAGAGAAGTTAATCTCGTCATGGACCTGGAGCGTAGGGACCGCGGGGACGAGGATTTGCTCCGCTCGAGTAAACGCGATTGCAATGACGTCGGCGACGACTGCTTGGGGGATGAAGGAGTAGGCGGAGCGATAGAGCTCGTCGTTGAAGAGGCCGAGGAACCGTCGGACTCGGCCGAGAGGAGTTCGGAGCACTCTTGTAGCCTGTAGCTGATTCTGGACATCTGTCCACCAAGTTTGTAGCTCTGGTATCGCTGAGCGGTATCCCTCAAGTGATCGCTTAGCGTCTTGGAAAGGGATATCGTAGAGAGTAGAAGCTTTTTGAGGTCCGAGACCGTAGTTTCCCCCATGTACTCCGATCTTTCCAATCGCACGCTGAGCAGAAGAGACTGTGTCCTCACTAACTCCGAATACCAGACTCGCACTCCATCGATGGATGTCGAACCCTGGCTCATCGAGGAACCTTTCAATCAGTGGGTGAATCCTAGCGATCCAAGCAACGACTCGAACTTCTGCTTGGGAGAGATCGACTTTAATCCAGACGTGACCTTCCTCGGGAAGAAACATCGGCCTGGCGTTCTTTGGAACGTTCTGGAGATTCCCCCCAATCCCGAATATCGTCTTTCCAGAGGAGATCCTCCCGTTCACCGTCCCTGCGACGTTGTAGCTAGTGGTGAGTCGATGGTCCTCCCGGAGTCGAGCCTCGAGGTAGGTCGACCGGAACTTTCGCTCGCCTCGGTACTCTAGGACCGTTCGGAGCAGGGGCTCGTGCTGTGGAAACTTCCTGGCGAGAGCTCGAAGCGCGTCCTCGTTCACGGTGACCTCGCCCCGGAGTCGACGCTTTGGGAGCTTGAGCTCTCCGTAAAGGTATTCCTTCATCTGCTTAGGGGAGTTCGGATTGAGCTCCTGACCGGCGAGAGCGTGGATCCCCTGGAGAAGCTCGACCTCCCGTTGCTGACAACTTTGTCTTCTCGTCGCTCGAAAGACCTCGTCCACCCGGACGCCCCGATTCTGAACACGCGTAAGTGCGTGCATCGCTGGCATTACGATGGTTTGAAAGTGCTCCCAACAGCCTAGCTCCCGAGCCTCGCCCTCGAGCACTCCCGCCACCTCGAAGGTGACGCAGCAGTCGAATCCGTTGTAGGTCCAGGTGCTTGAGTCAAGCGAGCTATTATAGTCGCTGTACTTGTGGAGGTCCGTGTAGATGCTTGTCAGAAAGTCGAGGGACTTCGGGAGCTCCGAGTGGCACGAGTGTGAGAGCAAGAGCGTATCCACGGCGAGCCCCACGCACGGGAGGCCGAAGTCCTGCTCGAGGATCGTTGAGTCAAACGGGAAGTTCTGGGCGACCTTCTCGATCCCCGGATTCGAGAATATTCGAAAGAGCACGTCGAGGATCTGCCGTTCTTCCTCCTCGGTCCACGCGTTCTCGAAAGGGCTCTCAGTCTCATCGAGACTGATCCCACTACGACGCTGGAGAAACGGGACCACTAGCGCGTGGGTCTCGCTCCAAGCAAGCCCGAGGCATCGGGTGTGCTGCCCAACGGTCTCGATGTCGAAGGAGATTCGAGGTCCGAGAGCACCCGCTGCAATTCCTTGAAGGACCGCGACAATGCGACGGAAGTTGAGACCGGTGAGGATGCTGTAGGACCTCTCTCGAGGTCCGGAGATCGCAATCCGGCCGGCTTTCTTAAGATCAAGGGCCGTAATGGGATAGTTCTCTGGAGCTCGAAAGAGATTCGCGGGGTGATAAGTGGCAACGACCGGGAGACCCGGGTGAATCTCTGTAAGTCGGTGGACGAAACCTCGGTGAGCCTCAATTCCCTTCCGAGCAGGGAGGATGGCTCTAAGTGCCTCCGCCCCCAGAGGCACGAGGATAGAGGGAGAAAGAGATCGGACCTCGGCTCGCAGGCTCTCCCACCCTGCGAGAAGCTCGGGCTTAGGCTTGTTTCGCTTGAGAGAATCCTCATAGAAGTACCCGAAGTCATTGCTTGGCGGACGCACCTTCATCACGTTCGTAAGATAGCACGCGGAGCGGGAGATCCCGGCTCCAGCGAGAAGACGGTCTAGCATCCGACCTGAGGGTCCAATGAACGGGACGCCTCGAGCTTCCTCCTCCGACCCTGGAGCCTCCCCGATGATGACGATCTTCGCGCTTCGAGGACCAAAGGGGTGGACGGTGATGGTCATTTTTGACCCTCTTCGAATCCAATCTCATAACCCCTCAGGAACCCTGCGTCCCAGGCCATCTTAATGTTAGTTTCATTCTCCTCACGATTGTTTCCGTGCTCTAGGAACTCTAGTAAACACTTCACCCCACAGAACCTTCGCTCTGTTCCACTAAGCTTCGGTGTCCACACAATCGTCGGATCTCCCACATTGCACTGACAGCACCTTTCCATCACACAACTCCTTGTCTAGCCTTAACCTCCGCTAGTCTCCCAAGCGCCAGGTTGTAGTGCTCAGGGTCTATCTCGCACCCGATCGCTTGCCGGCCGAGGCGAAGCGCCGCACAGAGCGTCGCTGCGCTCCCGGCGAAGGGATCGAGAACGACCTCACCCTTAACCGTGCTCTGCTCGATGAGGAACTCAAGGAGCGCCGGGGGCTTCTCGAACGGGTGGAGCTTGAGGTTTGAATGGACTGGAGGGAACTCGAGAATCGACTTCGTGGGCTTGACGAGACGGCGAGATCGCTTCGCTCGGTGGCCAAAGATGAGCTGCTCGTAACAGGACGGATAGTTATACCCGGTGAAGACGGTCGTGGCGAGTCCCTTATTCCAGATGAGGGGCTGGACCTCCAGGTCGAAGCCAAGAGAGGTAAGGAGCTCCCAGATCTCGGTGTGGTTCTCGCTGGTTGTGAAGAGATAAAGATGTGCTCCATCCTTCATGACTCGGGAGAGCTCCCGACCAACCTCCGCAAGGAGCTTTAGGACCGTTGAGGAGGAGAGGTTGTCCCCCGGCTTGAGCCGGGTCGTGTAGTTAACACCCTCCCGAGCCTCCCCCTCCCGATCCGCGAGCTCCGTCATCCCGTACGGCGGGTCTGTCACGACGAGGTCGACTGAGCCACTCTGGAGCGTCAGGAGAAACGGGTACGCCGGTCCGAGGTGGAACTGCGAGGTGATGTGGAGCTGGCCGGAGGTCCGAAGTCGATCGAGGCGCTCAGCCTCCTCAAACCTCTGAATCTGCTTCATTGCGGCAGTCATTGGCAGGCCCACCACCCGATCTGCCAAATCTGGACGTTCTTTCAACTTCAGGGCGAATCGAATCTGTCTCTGCACCGAACTCTTTTCCATCTGGAGCTCCTCCGCTGTCCTTCCCATCGTCCATTCGACTGGATCGTTCTCATGCACCTTCTTCTTAACCGCGTCGATCTCCGCAACGAGGGCGATCCGCTCCTGCCAAGTAAGACTCGAGCGATGGATGTTTTCGTCGAGCTCGATCTCCCTTTGTTCCAGCGGGCTAAGGCCCTCGAAGAGACAAACAGGAACCTCCCGAAGGGGAATCTGCGCACAGGCCCGGAGCCTCCGTTCCCCCGCAACGAGCTTGTAGAGCCTCTCGTCGACTGGCTTCTCGAGCCTCGTCACCGTAATGGGGTTGATGAGGCCTCGTTCTCGAATGGACTCTCGAAGGGACTCGATCTCGGCCGGCTTGAACTCTCGTCGAGCCCGATCGGAGGGGACTAGGATGGAGGAGAGAAGGACAGTGAGTCGGGGTTGGGCCTCCCGGTCCGTCACTTCGCAAGCTGTGTCCATTGACGTCCTTTCCACTTGTTAGCAAACTTCTCTAGGGCTTGTTTCTCGAGAGAACGCCACTCTGGCCCCGCGGTCTGGGAGCCCCAGTGCCAGACCACGAGGCTTTGATGTCGAAGGAAGGACCATCCAGCCTTGCTGGCTCGAAGGCACCAGTCAAGATCCTCGCAGTAACCCGGGTCGAACAGTTTGTCGAGCTGACCAACCTCTCGAAGGGCTTGGGCTCGAAGGAGGATCCAGAAGAAGGATAGGCAGTCAAGCCAAGGATGCTCCAGTACCGCTTCCGACTGGTCCCATAGTTGCCGTCTCGCTCCGTAGTTGGTGAGGGGCCCGACTCCGGCCACCTTTCGGTCGAACCTAGAGTAGTCCAAGGTGCTGAGGCACTCATACCAGTTCGGAGTCAGCGGTATCGTATCGTCGTTGACGAGGAGGATGTCCTCTCGGAGTCCGAGGAGCTCGAACCCTCGATTGACTTGGGAGGAAAAGCCTCGAGCTGGCTCGACCAGGACAAACACGTCTAAGGGCCTCAGCTGTGCGCTGAGCTCCTCCCCGACTGGTCCAATGACGTAGAGTGGAACCCCTGGAGCTTGGGCCCGGTGAACTGCGACCGTCGGGAGGAGAAGCGGGTGCGCGGCGAGGGTCGGGATGAGGATCTTCACGGAGTCGTCTCCTTTGGACCAAGCACTAAGTCTACGATTTGCTCCGCTAGCTCGTTCCGTACAGTCTCGAGAATCCTACCTTGGGATCGTATTAGCTCCTCGTCTTCGACGGTGGCGGATGCTTCGATGTCTACGGAGGCAAAGACTGTTCGTTCGCGCCTTCCTGGACCAAACTCAACTTGGAAGACGATTTGTTCTCGAAGCTCATCTCGAGTCATCAGTGGAGCTCCGATCGGTCATTGCGATGAGGAAGAGACCGAGCCCGACGAGGAGACAAAGTGGCCGGGCCTTCTCGTATCCGTACTGAGGGGCCATGGCAAGAGCGATAACGGTGGCCCAGAGGAGAAGTCGCAAGGTTAACCCCCCGGATGAAGCTTTGCTCGGACTGCAGCGTCCTTTGCTTCAAGCAACTTACGGAGCGCCACCGTACGTTCGGGACCCGGTTCGATCTTCTCCACGATTAGATCAGCTACGTCGCGAAACCACTTCGAAACCTCCTGAAGCCCTAGAGGTAGGTGCTTGTACTCGAACCACGTCATCATCCATTCGCCCATCGTTACGATCCTTTCTGCACCGAGCTTACCGCGCTCTTCTGGGTACACCCTGACGAAGCATCCTTGGTGTGTATCCCAATGAAACTCTCTCATAGAATCCTTTCGATCGAGATCACAGGCGGCCTAAGAGCAGTAGGATGATCACGATGATCAGGATGAGCCCGATGAGACTGCTGCCGCCAGTGAAGAGGTGGTTGCCGGTATGCCAACCGTAACCACCGCCCATCAAGGCGAAGATCAGGATCACGATCAGAATCATCACGAGTATGTTCATAGCTCGATCCTTTCTGAGGTTATGCCGCATAGTCCCTTGGCGATCCTCGTAGATGTTCGTACTGCTTCTGCGCCTTCTCGAACCGATCCGTAACCCGATCCAGATGATCCTTCGCCCTTCGGTGAGCTTCCTCGGCAAGGCACACCTCCGTTCTCAGCGCTATTAGGCTGGTGATCACCTCGTGAAGTTGTGTGGCTGTAATCCACTCGGTTTGCGAGATCACTACTTTGCTCCAGGTAGAATCTTCACCTTCACTTTGCGACAGCGTCGAATGCTTTACCGTCTCCGGCCAGGCTCAGGTGCAGCCCAGTCACTCCGGTTGGGTCCATCGAGCTGAGGCGCACGATCTGGACGATGCGATGGCGCCTCGGTGCGAACACGGTCGGCGGCCACGTGATGCTTCCGCTCCAGATGTAGATGCTGCCATTGCTCCAATGTGAGCCCTGATAGTGCGTCTCAGCGGCCGGCATCGACGCCGGCGTGTAGTGGAGACCAGATGAGAGCACCGAGGTCGTCCGTAGCCCGATCCACAGCAGGGCGTTCGGGAGGTCCGCCGAGGCGGAAAGTGCCATCATGCTGACGACGAGCAAGCCAACGACAAATCTTGTTGCCTGTGTCATGGTAGATGTATCCTGAGTCTCCCCCCGCTAGGGGAATCCAGTAGATCAGCGTACCGTCCGTCGTGACGGTTGCGAACACGTCGGCCTCAAGTTGCGGGATGCGATCGAGTACCAGCGTCGCACTGCCATCGTCGAATCGCACCTCGATCTGCTCGCCGGCACCTCCGGGCCGGCTGCTGTGTTGTGCAATCACGTAGGCGAACATGAGTACGGTGCCCAAGAACGCAATGCCGATGATCTCACCGATCGCCCAGCGTGGTACTCTCATGACTTGTCCTCCGTTAAACAAACCACATCAGCGATCAGGTCTCGATCGTCACACACTCTCTCGATATTATAGTACTCCGCGACAGGACCGACAGCAATTTGCTTCTCCGCAGCGATCAACTGCTTCCATCGCTGCATAGCGATGGACCAGTTGGCTGCGACAACGTATATCGACCGACCTTCACTCTGGATCCGATAGAGATTCCTCTCGTGAGTCGACTTGGGCTCCTGCTTCGCGAGTGTCTGTTCAATCTGTGCGCACGCCCAGTCGATCTTCTCGTCAGGCATGCTGTCGACAATGGCCTCTATGGGCTTATTGGGGAATCCAGGTGAATACATCGAGATAAACATCTGGCGTGACCCAGGTGTCAAACGCGGGATGGCATCCTTCATGAACTGTCGGACGCCCTCGTATGCGGCTTTCATGCTGTCGCTGTGGATGGTCATGACTTGGACTCCTTCGCTTCGTGTGTCCCGATATTGGTGGGGTACTCGATGTAGGAAATATCAGCATAGTTTACCGTGGCCACCAACTGCTCACCACGGTATACCTCAATAAAATGGAGACTATTCTCCGCATAGTATCCGTAAGGTACTCCGACGAACCTCTCTCCATCGTTCGGGCAAGTGCGTGGAAGCTCCTGGTCACCGTGCGGGATATAGATGAACGATGCAATAGCGCGTGGCTTGGAACCTGGAATCATGACTTGACCTCCTTCGCTTTCCCCTCCTGCTCCCGCTGCTCCCGCCGCAAGCACCGCCCGCACAGGGGATAACCCTCTTCGTACAGGCCCCACTGGACCTCGATCACATCGTCGTAGCCGTCAGGTCCGACGAAGCGGCCGCATCTGGAGCAGTTCAATGGCCTACGCTTCACGCCTTGGTTTCCCGATTCCGCCGCTTCTGTAGCAGCTCTCGAAACGTCTCCAGCTCATCCCGGACAGTCTCACGCCGCAGCTGCTCGCAGTCCGGGCACAAATTGGTAGACCATTTCCCCTCAGGTTCTGTGCAACGGCCAGCGAATTGGCCGTAGCCGGGGCAGTAGTCGGTCATGACTTGGACTCCAGCTTCCTACGCTCTTTCAAGTTTGCGATAAACGCATTCAGCTCGCGGCTAATCGTCTCGCGCCGCAGCTCATCGCACCGTTGGCACCAGTACGGCGACCACGGTGTGCCGGCGGGCTCCGTGCACTTGCCCTCGAGCGGTCCGTAGCCTAGGCAGCGGTCGGTCATGACTTGAGCTCCTTTTCCGGTAACTGCTCGATCTGAATGCCGAACACGAACGGCATCGCTGCGTCCCGAAGGTCTTCTGGCACTGCCTCGGAAGCTAATTGCTTGATCGCGGAATACAGGTGAGAACAGACGCCAAGGATATTCTTGCCTGAACCAACCAGCACGCCACGACGGCCACATATGGAGCACCGGATCTGGACCATTCGCTCAAGGTTGTGCTTCCTCAGTGCTCGCAGCCTCGCACACTCATCGCTAAGCCGCTGGAGGTCAGCTCCGAAGTCGCGTGGCGTTGCGCTGGTCGCGGAGTTTGTCGTGTCGGTCATGACTTGGACTCCAGCTCGCCGCGTAGCGTACGCAGCCATGCATCTCGTGCGGCCACGAGCTCACTTGTGATCTGAGCACGGGTCTTCACGCTGCCGTCAAGGTTCTGGTTGAATGGATTGATCGTCTGCCGAAACGTGCGCGTTTCCTGGCGCCGCTTGCTGTGCTCGTCGCGCCAAGTCCGGAACCCTGTCACCGATACCTCGTCGAATGTGACTCGCATGCCATCGTACTCCATCAAATCCCCCGCCGCCGGATCTCTCCGGAGACGGGGGGTGATCACCCGATGATCTTCGGCTCGACGAAGCCCGCGTCGGAGGCGATCGAGTTGATCGCGACGCTCTGGGCATCCCAGAGGGCCTGGCCCTCGAACCGGTTCGACATCTCGTACACCATGGTGGTGCCCTCGAAGTCCGGGTCATCACTCCCGACGAAGACCTCGACCCGATGCACGTCGACCTGCTCCGACCGAGGCGGAGCAGTGTCGCCCCAGTCGTAGTGCTCGAGCGCCAGCATGCCATCAGTGAGCTTGCGCTGACCTGCGTAGAGCTCCGGCAGGCTCTTGAAGGTCGCGATCCCCAGGTCGTCGCTCCCGTCGCCCTTCGGCCACCGCCGCAGGCCCTGGCGAGCACTTTGCTGCCCGTGCATCACGTACGTGAACCCATTTTCGGCCATTGTTGGCCCCTTTCGAAAATGCGTGCGCCGTCGCACAAGGTGGAGAAGAAACCTGCAAAAGGGCCAAGGGGGAGACACCTCCCCCCTGACCCCGGCGAAGAAGAAACTCACGCCTCCGGCGGGAGGTAATCTCGAACGTTCGAGTAAAGCTCCGACTCACCGGTCTCCTTGTTCTGCCCGGCCCGTTGGGTGATCAGCAGGCGGACCACCCGCTGGTTGAGGGCCTCGGGATCAAGCTGCCCCTTTGCGGGGATGTACCCTGAGCTCGTGCAAAGGTGCTTGACCATCACTCGACCCGCAGAGAGCGGATCCGCATCGATCCAGATCTTGTGAGTGATGATCCGATTGTTCGCGGCCTCGTCGTACTGAGGGAGGATCTGACTCTTCACCGTGAAGGTGTTGACCTCCCGACCGTCCTTCCCTTGCTCCTCAGCAAGGACGGGAACGTCGATGATGCGGGCCTCGTAAACTCCGGCCGGAATCGGAGGAACGCGATCCGGTGTTGCGTCGTAGTCAAAGTCAAGAAGGGTCATGGGGTCTTCTCTCTGTTAAGGGTGGAAAGGATCTCGGGGAGTCCCTGAGTCATGTCGGTTGGATCCGGGAGCTGAAAGCGGGTTCGTGCGATTACGTCCGCGGTGGAGATCGTGCGGAGACAGAACCGAGTCTTGCCCCCTGGGGCGTCTCGGGCCTCTGCGAACCATACTTCATCGAAGGGTCCCATTATCAGGTCAGGAAGGTTACGTCCGTAAACGCCGAGCCTCGGAACGGTCCGCTTGTTTTTCTCAGAGCCGATCTCGACAAGCTGAGTGTGAGCGATGAGGATCGAAAGGATCGGGAGGTTCCGGAGCATGAATGCGACGTTCTGGACCTCGAGAATCGCAGCTCCCCAGTCCTGGATCGCTGGGTTGACGTTCTCGGCTTTGCCAGCTCGGAGCATGGTTGTTCGGAGCGCCGAGGTCGCGACGGCGGATAGGGAGTCAATGCAGATCGCCTCGAAGGGGAAGTCCCCTTTGCGGATTCGTCGCTGAACCTCGAGAATGTAGTTCTTGACCTCATCGAGCATCCGAGGGGACTTGAGGTCCGGGTCGGAGAACTGCTTGACGTCGACTTTGTGGCGCTCAGGGGTAAATCGGTCTGCGAGGAATGCTCCGCTCGAGACTCCGGCCTCGAGGTCGAGAAAGTGCAGGCGCTCCCCGAGCGTCAGGACGAAACAGGTCTTCCCGGTGCCCGGAGGACCGTAGATCAGAACGGACTGGACCTTCGGATTGAGCTCGCCTAGCTTCATCGAGAGGCTCCTAAGACTCCAACGAGGTTAGCGACGTTGTCCCGATCCACTACGTAGTAACGGACTCGCCCGCTCTTGAATGTTCGAAGGAGATTCACCTGACCCAGGTTCTTTAGGTGCCTGGAGCAAAGCGAGTCACTGATTGCAAGGTCCCGAGCGAGACTCCGAACCGGCCTGGCTCGCCCGTCGAGAAGGATCCTAAGTGCCCCAAGGCGAAGGGCGTTCGCAAGGGAGGCGAATTGTTGCTCCGGAGTAACATCCATGAGATCGGTTCCTTACCGCTCTGAGAGCACGATTGGCTCCTTTGGGTACTCTCGGAACATTCCCGCCAGGTCCGTCCACTTCGGCACGTGGTGACAGAGGTTAAGAAAGTCACAGGAGTACCCCGGCTGCCCGAACATCGGGATCGTCGAGCACCCCGTGAAGTGCATAGGGAAGTCCTGGCGAGCTTCGTCCGCGAGGAGCCGAGCTCCGGTCTCCCGAATCCACTGAAGCAGTGCCTCGCTCTGGTACTCCCGCACATCCACCGGATTGCACAGGGTCTCTGTGGTCTTCGGACTGACTCGAATCGCGACGTGCCAGACTCGATGCACTGGCTGCCCCGTCCCAATCGAGTACGCAAGGGCGTAGGTTAAAAACTGGGGCGACCCGGTGAAGCCCTCAAGGTACCTCGTGGAGATCTCTCGGGAGGTCTTGAAGTCGACCAGGCAGACCTGACCGCTCGTAAGCTCGCGGATCCGACCGTCGATTCGAACGAGGAGCGGAACCGGAAGCCCAACGTCGACCGCGAAGGAGATCTCCCACGGCGAGGTTCGGTCGTCGAGAGGGAGTGTGTTGGCCGGAGGATCGAGAATCTCGAACACCCCTCGAGTCGACTGGTGGATGCTCTTGAGCATCCAAGGGACTCGCTCTCGGGCCCGTCCCTTATCATCATTGAGCTCGACGCTCCACGCTGAGTCGAACGCTTCGAGTGCCTCGTCGAGCCGACCCTGACACGCAAGGGGCGCCGCCTTGTGAATCGCTGTGCCGAACGAGAAGTAATTCGGTTCCTCCCGAGGGCCGAGACGAACCCCGCTCTTCAGGAAGTAAAGTCTCGGACACCTTGCGTAGTTAAGGAGCGAGGTCGGCGAGAGATACGTTCGCTTTTCGTACCGATCGAATCCTGGCGTCATGTCTGCTCTCCGGCGATGAGACCAAGGACGGAGTCTGGACAGTCCCACTCATACTTCGGTACGACTCGCTCAGGCGAGGCTGGAACAATTCGCTCTCCGACCTGACGTCTGGTGCAGATAAGACTCCTAGGGCAAACAAGGTGGATGTTCATCTTCCATCCGTCAGGAGGAGTCGCCTGGACAATGAACTCCGATCCGTCGAGTTCTGACCTCCTCGTCTTCGGGAACATTCTAATGGCGTGTTGAAGGTCTTTGAGGGTGGGGCAGTTGATCCATTGAGGATAATGTAAGACGAAGGTGGATGGAAGTGGAAGGTCGGGATGAGCCTCTAGGAAGTCCGTGAGCTTCCTCATTGACTCCAACCGTTCAGCTCGTTCTTTCTGGTCCATCTCACTGCTCCTTCTCTGTTTCGTCTGTGATTCGGCCGAGCACCTGGTCCATAAAGTGCGTGGTGTTGAAACGACGGTTCTCGGTCAGGAACGCGACCGCCAGGTTCTCCGAGATCACCTGAACCGACCGCCTCGTGACCGCTCGACACCCCGTCGAGAACCGAAGCACCCGTGCAATCATCCTAGTTTCTTCGCCAGTCATAGGGGGAAGTCCTTGAGCAGATCCCTAAGTTTCTTGAAAACCGAGAGCGGACGGTCCGCTCCGTTGGAGAGCCAGGAGAGAACTTGCCCTTGCTCGAAGGGGGAGAGACTCGAGAGAGCCTCCCGAACGGCGAGAAGGTCCTCGGGTGGGAGCTCGGTCGGAGTGCCCCCTCGGGGAAGCCACCGGCGCTCCCGACGAGCGACGGTCTCGAGAACTGCCCGTCGGAGGTCACGGTACGACGGGGAGACTCCCGTCCTCCACTGGCGCATCGTCGCCTCGGCTGCAATGTTCTCGAGGTCGAGGTCACGCCTGGTGGTTATCCCGTGGAGTCGACGCAGGATTTTCTCGTACTCGTTCGTGGGTGGAGGACCTCCAAGCGACGAGAAGCCAGAGAATGCCAGCGAGAACAGCGGTTCCAAGGCAGGTAAGTCCCATGATCTTGAACCAACTGCTTATACCGTCCATCGATAATAACTCGTGTGTCCCGTGGTACATCATTCCGTATACCCCTGGAGCTTCAGGAGGGTGGTGAACTGCTCCGGGCTCAGGCTCGCCCGAATGGCCTCAAGGGCGGTCGGGAGCCTCTTGCGTCGAAGCTTCTTCAAAGCTGGGTCTCGAGGAGCCCTGGGAGCCCTGGGAGCCCTTGCCCTGTACGACCGACCGAGTGTCCTCGTCGCTCGGAGCTCGCAGAGCTCCGCTGGCGAACGGTCCGGCCAGAGGACCGAGCTCGGAATCACCGTGTGCATGATCCGGTCCAACGTCACTCCCGTCACGCTAGGCTCCTTCGTTTCTCCCACTCGTGGACGAGCGCGAGGAGCGTAATCTCCTCGCTTCGTGAGAGCTCGATTTGGTCGCTCGTCCCGTCGTTCCGTGTGATCTCGACCAGCTCAACTCGTCCATTAACGAGCTCGGCCGCTGCGGTCTCGAGGCCGGAGTGCCCCGGACGAACGTCGTTGAGAAGAAAGTCAAATCGCATCGGGTCGCTCCGGGATTGAGAGGTCAAAGTCGAGCTCGAGATTCGAGATCTCCTCGAGCTCTAACTCGCTGGCGGGGATGAGAGGTCTCTTCAACGTCTTCAAGAAAGCATCGACTATCTCCGGATCCCCCTCTACCTGGACTCCAGCCGGCCCGAGAATAACCTCTCCCGATCTCTCGATGTAAAGAAAGAGCCAAGCCTGAGAGTGTCCTTGAAGGTTCTGTTGCATGGAGGTTGGGAGAACCTTCCCCTGTACGGTCCACCCTTGCTCTGTTTCCTCTAGCTCCAGCTCGACCGTGTCCTCGTGATCCTCGAACGTGTAACTCGTTTGCATCGTCGTCGCTCCTAAACCCGGAGAAGCCCTTCTGAGCTCCTCCGAGCGGCTGGAAGGAAGAAAGCTCGGGGGAAGGCATCCCTCCCTCCCTCGAGTGGAGCCCGCTGCCGAGGCTCCAAAAACCCGAGGAGCCCTTTCGGGCCCCTCAGGTGGAGGGGAAACGTCTAGTCCTCGTCGGCCTCCTCGTCGTCTTCCTTGACTCCGAGAGCGTCCTTCGCCTGCTGCCAATACCGTTCCTTGATCTTCTGGATCGACAGGCCACTGCCGTCCGAAAGGGCTGCCGTAAGCCCGTTCAGGTCCAGCTGACTTGCGATCTGGAGCGCCTTGTTCCCGATCATCTCCTTCGTCGGCCTCGTCGTCGCTGCCGAGCGGATTCGGTTCATCTCGTTCGTGAGCGCTTGGGCGTTGACGAGCTTAAGAAGCTCGGCCTCTCCGTGGATCTGAATGGCTTCCTCGATGGACTCCGCCAGGTCAACCTTGGCGGTCCCGACCGTCTTCCGCTTCGCCGTCACCTCTTTTTCAATCGACTTCATCTGCGAGATCCTATGATGGTGGAATGGATGAGGGAAAGAACGCTAGTCCTTCTGCTCAAGGGGGCTCCCCGCTCTCCTCTTGGATCCTCTCCGCCTCCGCTACGTACTGGAGAAGGTCCTCCAGCGGGATCGTAAGTGGCACGGGCATAAGGTGGCCGTCGATCTCTCTAGCGACCGTTACTAGTGGCCTCCCGTCGGAGAACCGAATCCGAACAAGATCGGAGCCGATCGAGTGCCGGGTCCGAAAGGTAACCTCGTACGGGTTGATGGTGACTTCTGGATGCATTCGAGAGCTCGGTTGGGGCTAGGGTATAGGTGCAAAGGGCGTGCCAAGGGGCAGTTTACGTAAGTTGGGGCCTAGCCTATACTTACGTACGCGGGCCGCCCGCCCGAACCTGCCAACTTGGCACCTTTCCCTCACCTCCCTGCCAAAAGGATCGTAGCCCGTCAGTTTTTCGAGACGTCCTGGTCAAGTCTTTCCAGATCCTCGAAGATC
>Ga0214472_10000553_pt1 | contig 45599 bp, 32 predicted proteins | sample RVTome_6_FD_207662 | JGI IMG/M metagenome (GOLD analysis project Ga0214472, IMG submission 207662) | Soil microbial communities from uranium-contaminated site in the Upper Colorado River Basin, Wyoming, United States - RVT140D175 | ecosystem: Environmental > Terrestrial > Soil > Contaminated >...
CCCGATGGGTGCCCACGACCATCGAGTTGATCACGCACGACTACCCCACGCACGTGCCCTACGGAGGACGTGAGACGTCCATCGACACTCGCTCACCCAGCCTTCCTGGATCCAATGATCGCGGCCGAGCCACCTTTGTTCTGCTCTCCCCGCCGAGTGAATGAGCACAAGGTATATGTCCCAATCCCGATACTCGACTTGTGTCGAATAGAGGACAGACTCGCGGCGCTCTCGTATTCCTAGAATCTCCAGCGACACACCACCCTCGGTTAGTGGCATCTGAACCGGCTGGAGCAGGCGAAACGCCTTGACCGGAGCCGACCATTCTTCCCCTGCCCCACGCTTACGAACGTACGGAAGATTCAATCCCGGCGCATACCAAGCAAGCCCGATCGGTTTCAGATACTGGACACGAATGCCGGGTGCATACCAGAACCTAGGACCGGCGCAGTAGAGCAAAGGATGCCGCGAGGCACCAAGGCCAGCCGTTCTCAAGCGCACTTCATCGCCCATTCAACGCTTGCCTCCTCGCCTGATCCCTCGATTCACAAGCCCCAGGTCACATCGCGACACGGCTACCACTCGGCTCCGGGCACATGCGTGGGTGTTGTGTCCTCGACAACAACAGACGCAGCTGCTGTGAACAAGCTGGCTATCTGCGTTCCCCTACCACCGGCATGAACGGCCTCACCCACGCGGGTCGTCAGGGACCCGAGAAGGCGGACGCTCCATCCCTTCATGGATCCAAGGCCGCCGAGGATCTCCGATCCCCACTTTGAGTCTGTCCAACCGGCCCAGACGGCTCTGCCCACGTCACCGAGTGTCTCCCCGCGCGTCGCCCAGGTGCCCCCAACGGCCGCAACGCGGGTACCAACTAGCTCGAGCGCCTTCCCACCCCCACCAAGACCGAGAGATGCAACGCCCAGACCACACCCAAGCTCATGAGCAGACGCGCAACTGTCCACTGTGTCCCACGTCCCAAAGGCCATCGCTACCCCAAATGCTCCGGCCGCGAGCCCTCCACTCGTGAATGTCGCAACAACGGCGGCTGCGAGGGATATCTCCGCCTTGTGGTTGTCCGCGAATTCGAAGATCGGATCGCCGCCCATCTGGCTATCCAGATGCCAGTTTCTGTCGCGGCATCCAACACATCCGTTGGTATCGGGGTTGCCCCAGTCATAGTCATAGCCGTAGTCCCATGCCTCGGATCCAGTCTGTTGACACGGTCCCGCGTAAATCTGTTGTCCTGCGATCGAGCAGTGACCGCTCGGGTCAGTGTGTAGAACTGGATTGTTCAACACGTAGCTGTATCGGTTGAGGTCTTGGGGGTTGGCTGGGTTGGGGATGATGGTGTCGGCTGCCGTGAACCGTCCGATGGTGGGGTCGTAGTAGCGGGCGTGGTAGTACATCAGCCCGGTGGTGGTGTCCAATGTCTGGCCGGTGTAGCCGACATCGGTGGGTATGGTCGGTTCGGTTGAGCCTCTCAGATTGCCCCACGGGTAGTAGTACTGGCGTTGTGGTTGTTGGGTGCCGTCTGCTTTGTAGGTGGTGAGGGTGGAGCCGAGGTGGTCGGTGAACATCCAATGCAGTTCCCCGCCGGTGCGCATCCCTACGGTGTCGCCTGCGAAGTTGTAGTAGAGAGTCTCGGTCGGGGTGGGCGCGAAGGTGACGTCGTCGATGTTGATCCACCCTGATCCCATGTACAGGTAGATCTGGATCTTGGCTGTCACGGCACCGTAGGGTGCGGTGACTTCACCTCCGACTTCGGTCCATGATGTCGGGACGGTGTCGGCGGCGCCACCGGCGGTGTTGTCGTATCCGATGAGCTGCTGGGCGCTGTCAAACCAGTTGACCCGCAACGTCCATACCCATCCGTCTCGGGAGTCCTCGGGGTCGGTGCGGCCTTGTAGCCATGTGGCCAGATTGTAGGTTTGACCTGCGGTGACGTCGATGGGGTCGGATTGCAGCCACCCGTAGGTGGTGTTTGTGATCACATACGAATAGGTGCCTGACCTGGGTTCACCGAACCCCCAGGTGCCTCGCCACAGCGATGTTGATTCTCCCAACGATGACGACACATAGCCGGTCCAGCCGTCCCCACTTTCGAATCCGGGATCGTCGAGCAGGTTCGAGCCACCGTTGACTACGGGGATGAAGGTGACGTCGTCGTACGCGATCCAGCCGGTACCGTCGTAGAAGAACAGATCCACGGCGGCTTGGGTCGCATTTGAGGGTGCGGTGACTCTGCCGCCGAGGTGCTGCCAGCTGGTGGTCAGCTCGCCGCTGCCGCCGTAGTCGGCGTTGGTGTAGGTCAGATAGGTGCCTTGCGAGTTGTACCAGCGGACCCGAATGATCCAGGTCGAACCGTAGCTCGAGTCCGTGTCGGCTTTGCCTCGCACCCACCCATACACGTCGTAGGCGGTGCCGGCGGCGACCGGAACCAGGTTGGAGCGGGCGTACCCGTAGGCGACATTCGAGATCACATACCCGTACGACCCCGAGTGCTGGTCGGCGATACCAGATGTGCCCCGGTAGAAACCGGTTGCCTCCCCCAAGGGACCGGTGGCCACCTCGGTCCAGGCACCCGAAGACTCAAAACCCGGGTTGGTCACCAGATTCGTCGACGGGTATGCGACATCGACCATACTGATGTCATCGTAGGCGACCCAGCCTTGCCCGTTGTAGAAGTACAGCTGCACCTTGGCTGTGGCGGCACCGGCCGGTGCTGTGACCTGACCACCCTTTTGTGACCAGGTAGTTGAAAGGTCGACAGGGCCCCCAGAGGCCACGTCAACCGACGACAGACCCGACCCTGAGCTGTTGTAGAAGTAGACACGCACGATCCACGCCGCCCCGGTGGCGCCCCGGGAATCGTCAGGGTCGATCTGTCCCCGCATCCAGGCCGACACGTCGTAGGTGTGTCCGGCAACAACCGGGACACTATCGGACTGCAGATAGCCATAGGTGATGTTGGTGATCGCTCGGCCATAGGTGCCGGTGTGGTTGTCGGCAATGCCCCAAGTCGAGCGTTCGTGGGATGTCGCTTCCCCAAGGTATGTCTCGGCCACTTCGGTCCAGCCGGTGCCGGTCTCGAACCCCGGATTGGGGGCGACGTTGACCGCAGTCGAATCGTCGACCTGGTATTCGTAGACACCGGCGATGTAGATGGTGGTTTCGTCCGGTGTCACCCGGACGACCCTGCTGCCGTCGGCGTCGTAGAAGAACTCGGTGGTGTCGGAGCCTTCGGTGACATGGTCGAGCTGGTTGTCCGTATTCCAGTAGAGGCTCTGGGAGCCTGCCGGGGTGGTGCGGGTCACCTGGTTGCCGTTGTCGTCATAGGAGAAGCTGTAGCGGCCGCCGATCGAGGTGACCGCATGCGGTCCGGCGCTACCGGCACCGTAGTTGTAGGCGCCGGTGACGTCGGTGCGGGTCTTCAAGTTCCCGATCGGGTCGTAGGTGAAGGTGTGGTCGTAGCCGCCGACACCGACGGTGGTGTCCACCCAGCCGCAGTCGTAGTCGGTGGTGGTGAACGCTCGGCGAAGCCGGTTGGCTTGGTCATATTCGAAACATTGCCGCTGCCCACCGTTGTGCCAGTCGTTGATCAGCAGGATGTTGCCGTTGCTGTCGGTGCGGCTCACCTGGGTATTGAACAGGTTCGAAACACTGCTCCCGGTGCCGGCCTGCATCATGTACAAGCGACGATTGTTGCGATGCGTAAATTCCCGGTTGATCGCGGTTGCGCCGGTACCCCATGTCTGTGTGTCCCTAGCACCCCAGTAGTAGTAGTCGGCGTCAGCGACATATGTGTCGTCACCGTCGAGACCGTCGGGTTGACCGAGCGCGTTGTAGGTCTGAGCCACCTCCTCACCCTGGGACCCGTCTGCTCCCCCCGGATATGTCGTCGACAACAAGCTCCCGGCGAGGTCGTAGCTCCAGCGCATCCGGAACGTGCCACCGTCACCGCCCGGGACAACGGTGCGCTGGTCGGTCACCCTGCCACCGTTGTCATAGGCGTCGTAGTTCTGCTCGATTGTGCCGAACGACGAGTCGTAGGCTTTGCTCCAGTCGAGCAAGCCCTTGTTTGATCCTGAGGTGTAGTAGGACCATTCGGCCAGTGTCGCGCCACCCGAGTAGCGGCGTGTGGGGCGGTTGATGGCGTCGTACTCCCATTGGACGGTGATGTCCCGCCCGTCGGTTTGGGAAGTCAGGTTCCCGACATTGTCGTACAGATACGACCAGGTGCCCATGTCGGGGTCGTCGATTGAGGTTTTGCGACCCATCCAGTCATAGACGATCTGTGTCACGTTGGCCGGATTTGCGGAGTCGGTGACCGTGACGAGCCGGTTGGCTTTGTCATACTCGTATGTGGTTGCGTACCAGACACCATCGATGCGTTCTTTGATCTGTGTCGGGTTCCCGAAGGGGTCGTAGTAGTAGATCTGGTTCGTGTTGTTCGGGTCGGTGGCGGTGGTTTTCCACCAGCCCTCAGCGGCAGTGACAACGTCCCACTGGAAGTCGTCGAGGATCATCGTCTCGTCGTTGGTTTGCTCACCCTGGCTGTTGTGTTGGTAGCGATGCCACAGCGGCAGCGACGTCCACGTCGGGGACACTGCACCCGATCCTGCGGTTCCGCTGGTTTCGAACGGTTCGGACTGGTATTTCAACACCCCCGAACTGATCGTCTCAGAGGTCGTGACGACACGCTGTCCACTGTTCGGGGACACCGTCTGGGTCTGGAACGCACGGCCGAAGCCGTCGGCATAGGTGTACGAATCGACATAGTCGCTCTCGACACGGGATTCGGTCCACAGCCTCGCCGGCGTCGAATCGGTGTAGTGATACCGGAGTACCTCGGTGCTCGAACCGGGTGCGGTCACCGCGGTGATCCGCCCATAGCTGTCACGTGTCGCCGATGTGGTGAGATTCCGCGGGTCGGTTTCCGAGTTGACCCTGAAGTAGGCGTCGTAGCCGGTTCCGGTCACCAGCCCTGCAGCGTCGGTGACGCTGACGAGACGACCGTACGGCACCCCGACGTCGTCGTAGGTGTAGGTGGTGGTGTGTAGGTTCGGGTCCCGGACCGTAGCAAGGCGCCCATCGGGTTTGTAGGTGTAGAACGATTGCACCCAGCCGGTGCTCGATTTGTAGTGACGCTCGTAAAACAGATGACCCTCGGTAGGTGCCGCCCCGTAGGTACCGGAATCCCAGAAATACCATGTCTTGCCGATCAGGACATCACCGGATCCAGTCACGTCAAAGGTCTTGGTCTCCTTGGGTCTGTCGACGATGTAGCCGGTCGACGTCTGATACACGTACGTCGTGCTGGTGAAACGCTTGTCCGTTGAATCGGCCAGATCACCATGCTGATAGGTCTGGGTGATATTCCCATACGAATCGTAGAGATAGCTCACCCGGGTCGTCTTCGCAGTCCCCGCACCCGTCGTGGTCGTATCAACCGCATCGACACCGATGAACCGGGCCGCATCACGCGGTCCCGAACCGCCCGTCAATACCGACACATAGTCGGTATTGGTGCGGGAAAACTCCACCCCCGCCGTGTCGGCGGTGATCGACCCGGCCGGTCTCCCCACCAGCCAGTAATAGTCGGGCCGCGACTGAGTACCGAAAACGCTGATGTTGATCTCTGGTCCGCTACGCACCGTGCCGGTGCAGTTGACGAGATCGTCTTTCATGCCCTGATAGAACCAGGTGGTGGTGGTCAACCCGAACGGGTCCACGACCTCGACCCAGGAGTGACCACGGAACACATTCCATGACGTGTCACACAGATCGGCGGTCGGGGAGATGTTCTTGGCCCACCGGGGCGTCCCGTAGGTGTATTCGTAGACTTGGGTGGTGGCCATCACCGGGTCATAGACAGTGACGTCGTTGACGACCCATTTCAAGAAGGTGATCCAGGTACCGCCTCCGGCATCGGCCGGGAAACAATGCTCGGTGTTGTCCTTCCAGTGTCCAAGCTGGGGCCATTCGACACACTGGTTTCCATCGTTGAGGTAGGTGAAGCTGACCTTGCCGCCGTACTCGTTGCGGATCGTCCCGACCCTCGCCACCGCCATCGGCGACAACCCGGCCGGGTGGTTCTTACGGTTGCCCAGCCACTGCCAGTCATACTGGTAGTAGTCGACCGCCGGTAGCGACTGCTGGGTCGAGGCTGGTTTGAACCGCACCCAATTGAGCCGTGCCTCATGGGTCCCCGACAATGCCAGATACAGACTCTCTGTGCCAGACAGGCCAGACACCGTCACCGACACGGTCTGAAATGCCGCGACACCGCCGGTGTCGGGAACATTGATCGTGGCGCGGGCAGTGGTGAACGGATACGAGTCGTAGACCTTGACCTGCTGACCTGTGTAGTTGGATGCGACCCGAACAACGATCTCGGTGGCGCCCTGCTCAAACTGGGTTTCATGGAACGACAGATGTGTCGAAGACGACCACGAGATCGCGTCACCGCCGCCAACATCGTTCGATGCAACCGCACTCACTCCGCCGTTGTCGAAGGTGTAGCCCTCGGCTTCGATCTGCTGATACGCGTTGTAGGTGTACTGGCCCTCCGGTCGTCGATGAATCCGATACAACAACGTGCGCGGCTCGGACGCGTCCGGGTCATTGCCCTCAAACTCGGAATGATCAGGTGTCGGTGCGTACTGCGCCAAGTCATATAGAGCCAGCGTCGACCAGCGATCCCCGCTCGGGTTCCGCAACGTCTGTACCTGGATCGAACCCAACCGCAAGCCAGTCCAGAACGTCGGTGACGACACCGAACAGCTACCAGACGGGCACCACAAATCCGTCGGCGTGTCAACAAACGCACTAGGCCAGGCACAATCACCAAACGTCGACGACGCGTCACCACAACGCACCTCATGATTGAACCGCACCCGCAGACTCGGCTGCCCCGACAAGAACGAGTACTCGATCAACTCCAGATGCGACGCCTGGACGTAATCCAACCCCGAACCGTAACGGTTGATCTCCTGGCCGTAGGTGAAGAAGGCCGAGTTGCCGTCGGTGTCCCGGATCTCACTCAGATCCCACTGATAGACATGGTCGGCACCGCCATTCAGCGGGATCGTCTGCGCCGAATCATTCGTATACCCAAAGATGTACTTGGTGCCGTCCTTCCCAGTCACCTCCCAATACTTGTCGTTGGCGTCCGGATGCGACGACGAAGGATGAGTCTTACGGGTCACCAACCAATACGGGTCGTCCTGCACCTTGAACGACGCACCCCCCAACCAGATCAGCCGCGACGACACCCCATTCAACACAATCGAGTACTCGTCACCCGCCGTACACAAATGCCCCGACGAAGTACACGGCTTCAAATGCCGGGTGATGTAGCCCGGCGTATACGACCAGCCGGCACCAATCGAACCCACCTGATTATTCGAGAACTCATGCATCCCATCGATCGCCGCCGACGAATACGACAACATGACACTCGGGGTCGGACCAACCGCCGCCGTCGGCAGCTCAATCGGATACGACGTCTCCGCCGCACCCGAGAACTCGCCGACACTCCACGACGACACCGTCTGGAACGGAGCAGCCGCGAAATCACCACCCGGCCCCGAAGCACCAGACGTCAATACCAGCATCGTGAACCCGGCATCCGCCAAATCAGACACCCCCAACCCGGTCGGATTCGTAAGCACCCTATCGAGCACCTCAGGCAGCAACGTCGCCCGCAACACCCGATCCGTCGGGTTGTTCACAGAATCAACAACAGTCGACGACTTGCATTCGAACTCGTCACCGGCTTTCCACTCAACCAGCTCACAACCCTCCAACAACGTCAGTTGCATCCGTGACGCCGCCCCCGCACCATGGACAACGGCAAGATCCTCATAGTCGACAACGACATCAACCGGGTCCGACCACTTCACCTCACCGCCACCGACGGAAGCCGCGATCCTGAACCCGGCACCAAACGGCGACACCGACTCCGCCAACTCGGGTTTGAACGTCTCCACCTCAAAGGTAACCCCGGTGGGGAACTCGGCCTTCTCCGCCACCTCAAAGGACACCGCCGACAACGCCGGAGCGGCCCGCTTCTCCCCAGGATCAACCACAACCTCCGACACGCCAACCACCAAACCCGGGCGCTCCAACTCAGGATTCCCCTCCCACACCGGCAACACCGGCAACGGATCATCGACAACAATCGGCTCGACCTTCGGAGGCGGCAACACCGGATCAACCGGATCATCACCATGGACATCATCGGCCAGCTTCAAAACCGGCGGTGGCGCCCCGGGATCCGCCACACCCGGATCAACAAGATCCCCATCGCCCGAGTCGACCACCACCTCGTCGCCCGTATCCGGCTCCACCAGCCCGTCATCCACCTGTGCCACAGCAGCCACCGACGACAACAACATCATCCAAGCGACCACAAGCCAAAGAAACCAGACCCTGCCCTTCCGATGAGACCCCGAGTTCACCGCCATCCCTCCTCAACCTAAAACGAGCTGCCAAAACAATACAACAGCCTTTGGCAGTAGAACAAACGGTCTGGCGTGCTACAAGCAGCAAGGGGACGATGTCGTTGCCGCCAGCCCCGCCTCTCCGTCTGGAAACGCCATCGCAGCGCCAACTCGACGAAGCCCCAGGTCGTACGTCGTCGACAGCCGCGAGCCGACGTGCCGGGCCCTGCGTCACGCGTTCGGGTCAATCAAATCGCCAGTCGCTGTGCTCTGTTTCCGTTCGGCTCTTGCCGTTCGACCCGATAGCCGGTCGCCGAGTTCCAACGAGTCGCGCATCGGCTGGCGCGTCTATCGCCTACCGTTGTGGGTACCCGTAGCGGGTGAGCAGACTCCGTACCGCCTGCTTGGTCAACCCGCTGCTATTCCGGTGTCTTCGAGGTTGATCAGGCTAGGCGCTGTGTCTGAGGGGCGATTCGCAGTGGCTGCGTAAGCGTCGAGCCTGTCCATGATGGCTGCGAGGTCGCCTTCGAAGAGGTGGGTGTACGTGTCGAGGGTCACGGTTGCGCTGCGGTGGCCGAGTTGTTGCTGGATTGCCTTCACGTCGGCGCCGGCGGCTCTCATCAACGATGCACAGGTGTGGCGGAGGTCGTGCGGTGTTGTGGTCTCAAGATCCTCGCCGGCTCTTGATCTCGCCGGATTCCAGATCCGACGCCGCATGTTGGAGTACCGAAGGGGGGTGCCGTTCGGAGACGTGAATACCAAGGAGTCGGGCTCGGGCGGGACATCGTTGAGGTGCTGCCCAACCATTTCGGCAACGAAACGGGGAAGGTAGGCCGTTCGTGACCGGTGTGTCTTGGTCGACCCGAACTCGAGGCGCCCGCCGAGTTCAGCCAACGCCTCTGTGACGTTGAGTTGCCGGCGTAGTATGTCTACCCGATCGCGGCGGAGTGCTGCGAGTTCGCCCCACCGGAGCCCGCCGTAGGCGAGCACGTAGACCATCGTTGAGTATTGAGCGCTGGGCATTGCCTCGGCAAGGCGCTCAACCTGATCGGCGGTGAGGTAGCGGTGCTCGGGCTGAGCCTGTCGGGGCAGCTCGACGCGACGGGCGGGGTTCTGGCTGATGAGCCGGTCATCGACTGCCTGTTCCAGGATCGCAGCCAGACACTGATGCGCCTGGCGAATCCGAGAGGGTGACAGGCCTTTGCGGGTCATTGTGCTGACCCAGCTTCCTACCTGGACACGGTCGATGGTGGCGAGCCTCCTCTCGCCGAGCTCGGGGAGGATTCGGGACCTCAGGAGGGAGAGGTAGCCTTGGCGAGTCTTGGGTTTGAGGCGTGACTTGGCTGCCAGCCACGACTCGCTGTATTCCTCGAGAGAGATCAGTCCGGCGTTGGGATCGATCCATGTCCCGTGGCTCGTTCGCGACACCTGGTCGCTCAGCCACCGTTCCGCGTCCACCCTCCGATCAAAGGTCCGGCTGTGCCAACGGCCATCGGTACCTTCATGGCGAGCGCGGTACCTGCCGTTGTCGCGTCGATCGATCGAACCACGAGCCATGGTTGTCCTCCCTGTCTCTCAGACCACCTATCGAGTCTGCCGCACGGCCAGCACCCAACATACCTCGCTTACCGACGCGCTGGCTTGCGTGGCCGGGTGGATCCCCGTTTCGGTGTCTCGACGCGATCAGCGATCCAGCGCTCCACGTCGCTGGTGCGGTATCTGAGGTACCGGCCGGCTCTGAACGCAGGGGGACCCAGTTGCCGGTGCCGCCATACGTAGAGGGTCGCCACCGGCACCCCAAGGTACTCGGCGAGCTCGCTCGGTGTGATCAGCTCATCCATCGTGTGCATTGGCTGATCGTGCCGGCGGACCCTCTCACCAGAGTCCCATTCGACGGCAGCCTGTACAGGGACCGGGCTGGCGGTTCTTGAGAGGGTTGCTGAGACTCAGATCAGAGGGCTGGTGAGATTCTGGTGAGAGGGTTGGGTCAGAGGATGTGGGGGTGGACCACTCTGATGAGAACGTCGAGCGCAGCGAAGCCGTCGAGCGGCTTCACGTCCAGCTCCACGACTCGCTGCAGGAGCTGATCTCGTCGGAGGATTGGCAGCGAGCTTTGGCTGTGGCGGCCCGCTTCCACGACTACTCGTTCGCCAACACTCGGCTCATCTGGGCCCAGTCACTTGTTCGGGGTTTCACCCCGAGTCGGGTCGCCGGCTATCGAGCATGGCAGCAGCTCGGCCGCCAGGTGCGGCGAGGTGAACGAGGTTTGCAGATCCTCGCCCCGATCATCCGCAAGATCACACTGGAAGACGAGGCACGGGAAGAGGAGAAGGAGGAACGGCGGGTTGTCGGGTATCGCATCGTCCACGTCTTCGATCAGTCGCAGACCGACGGGGAACCACTACCCGAGATGCGAGCAGAGCTGGTGGAGGGGAGTCTCCCGGTCCATTGGCAACAGGCCACCAAGCTGATCGCCGACGCCGGCTTCGGTTTCCAAGTGGCCGATACCGACCGGCTCGGTGAAGCCAACGGCATCACCGACTGGACTGAGCGGGACGTGATCGTACGCGCCGGCCTCCCCGGCGCTCAACGGTTCAAGACCGCCGTCCACGAACTCGCCCACGTAAGGCTGCACGAACCGACCTCACAGGAGCGACCAACCTGCCGTGGCATCATCGAGGTAGAGGCCGAGTCCGTGGCATACATGGTGTGCGCCGCCCTTGAAATCGACAGCGCCGGTTACAGCCTCCCCTATGTGGCTTCGTGGAGCGGAGGCGATCTCGCCAAGGTGACAGCCACCGCCAACCGGGTCATCGGCTGCGCCCGCACTGTCATCGAACAACTGGAGCAGAGTCGCGACCTCGAGCATGCACGGGGGAGGGGTCCACGAGTGGTCGAGCTGTCAACAAGCAGCGCCGAGGAAGTCTCACGCTCCCAGCAGCCGGTCCGACGAGACCTCGAACGGGTCCTCGAAGCGGCAACCGACTTCTACACACAACAACTCCACAACCCCGCCGGAGCCCACGCCCTCGAATACCTGCACTCCCGCGATCTGAGCGACGAATCGCTCGACACATGGCAGCTCGGATACGCCCCGGACGCCTGGCGAGATCTGACCACCGCCCTCCGCCACGAAGGCTTCAACGACGAGATACTGCTCGCCGCCGGCGTCGTGGGAAGGTCACGGAACGGCCGTTTGTACGACCGGCTGCGCAACCGAATCATCTTCCCAATCCACGACGAAGATGGCAGACCCCGCGGGTTCGCCGGACGAACCATCACCGGCGACGGCCCCAAGTACCTCAACACCCCCGAGACCGAGCTGTACCACAAGGGATCGCTCCTCTACGGCCTCCACCTCGCCCGACAGCCAATCCGGGAAGCCGGAACAGCGATCGTGGTCGAGGGCTACACCGACGCCATCGCCGCCCACCAATCTGGCTTCACCAACGTCGTCGCCACGGCCGGTACCGCCCTGACAGCGGAGCATCTCGACACACTTGCACACCTCAGCACCAAAGTGACACTCGCCTTCGACGGTGACCATGCCGGTCTACTCGCAGCACGCCGGGCCGCCAACCTGCCTGCCAGTCACCACGTACGCTTGTCGATTGCCCAACTTCCGAAGAACCGAGATCCAGCGGATCTTCTGCCCAGCGACACACCCGCATTTACCCGTGCTCTCGAACAGAACACATTGCTTGAGCACTACCTGATTGACGATGCACTTCACCGTCACAACCTGGAGGAGCCGGAGAGCCTCGCCAGGGCAATCCGAAGCGCCGGCGAGGTCGTGGCAGCAATCACCGACCCGGCTGATCGGGATGAAGCCATCCGCCTGATCTGCACCTCGACGGGCCGCGACGAAGGCACGATCCAACGCTATCTGCTGCAAATCCCCCTTCCAAGCAGAAGCCATCCAGCCGGCAGGGAGTTCAGCCTGGGCATTGGATGACCAAGGCTCCGCAAATAGTTGACGGAAAGCCACGGCACACCGGGTAGAGGCTTTACGCTTCTGGATCCTCCGGTCTCGGGTGAATCTGGATCCAGTGGCCGTCCACCACACTGAGTAGCGACCGCTCAAACGAAGCGCGCTCCCCGAGGTGCCTGAGTTTCCGAGCAGGTGGACGATGTGAGCGTTCTCGTCCGATATCGGGGCGATCCCGAGCGGGAAGGTCAGCGGCGCTGAGGCCCCTCTTGTCGATCCGGCCCAGGGCTATCCGAGCGCCCGGTGCAGAAACACGGCCAGTTGAGCTTTGGTCACTCATTCTTAGATTCACGTGGACTCAGTCGCCCCGCCTATCGAGTCGGGAAACGATTAGCGACACGACAACCGTGAGGGCAACGCTGCCGAGGATCGACACTTGGACGGCGGTGAATCTTCGTAGCAGCACCAGGATCAACACAAAGACGAGTACGTGGCGAAACACACAGCGAGAGTAGCCCGGACCTGTAACGACCTCGTAGCTCCGAGGCATAGGCACCGAGGTCCACGTTCCCGATGAGGCTCCGTCTTGTGCAGTGCCGCGACGAGGCTGCGCTGGGTTCCGAGATGTAGCGGTCTTGACCGGCTTGGAGTTGGGTCGAACCTGGGGGGCGTAAACACCCATATGAATCCACCGCCATGAAGATCTCGGTAACCTGCTGAGCCATGGCCGACAAAGCTGCTACAGACGCATGGAACCGGTGGCGAAAGGCCAACCCGACACTCCTCCATCCTGACCTGTCCGGGGCGGACCTGGCCAAGGCGGACCTGACAGGAGCACACTTGGCTCGGGTGAACCTGACCGGGGCGTACATTCAGTAACGTGACCAGGCAACCCACCCAGCGAACGCGATTATCGCTATTCCGGCCACGACCATCAGGGCGCCAGCAATGTTGCCATCCATAGAACCTTCGGTTGCGGCATCCCAGCATGTAACAGCGATGCTTTGATATCTACCGCCCTGCCGTCCCCACGTCACCTGATTGCACGCGCTGGAGGTCAACACATCGAGTCCACTGAGGACGAACGTTAGACCGCCCAAGCCGAGAAGAATCAGTCCCATAAATCGCCCCTCGGGTAGATCATCGGTCGATCCTAGCCTCAAGAGATGTTGGGCTGATTTCAATGAGGCAGCAAGCAACAGGGAGGACCGCTGTCCCGCTCCGGTGGTCCGCCCCGCTGGAAAGACCAAGGCGGACCACCGAAACATTTGTTAGGCCGTCGTTGCTACATCGAGCATCCGGACCCCCTGATAGTTCGCACGCATGGCTGCGGAGGGAACCACATTGTCTAGCTCGCTCAGCTGTCTGAAGCCCAGGCTCTGGAGGCCAATTCCTAGGTGTCGTCCTCATCTTTGTGGTGATGGGCTACTTCATCTTCAGCTCTGACGACCGAGCTAGTCAGAACCACCTGGGGCATTGGTAGGCATCCCGAGACACCGAGCATGCGGTGGGACACACTTTCGCCCGTTGGGGAAGCGCTCGATAAGGGTGGAGCGCCCGGCCCTTCACCTCTCGATAGTCTCGATCAAACACATCGGTACGCCAGGCCAACGCCTTCGACCTCCAGGGCTGGATCGGATCAGTGGCGGGCTTCGGCGTCCGACTCCTGGCTTCTTCATCTTTGGCTACATCTCTTGTTACGCCGTCATCGAGGGCGACGTGGATCACAGTGGCAGTCACGGCGAATGCCCACATCGGATCAAGGTGTGCGCAACGAAGAAAGGCAACGACCGGGCTGTTTATGCGAGGCTGGAGTCGGAGGCAGGCCCGAAGCCGATGCAGGTGTCCCATGCTGAACGGTCGTTGGCCGTCATTCGTGGAGCGGGAGAGGAGAGGATCACTCGGCAGGACTTGCTCGCCGAAGCCCGGTTGGGTAGCAGCTAAAGCGTGCAAGCCCTGCAGCGGCTCGTCGATCAGCGCCGTGTCAGCTTTTCCACCGAGGTCCGGCCGAATAGCGTCGGCAAACCGCAGCGACAGGACGTGTATCGGATTGTCGACACCTCGCAGTGAAGCCAGGCCGAGCCAGAAGTTGGACTGCCTGACTCACGCTGCGCGCCACGTAGCTGCGTTGGTCGTCGGCTCCGGCCATCCCACATTGAGGCTTGTCGCTCTCGGGCCGTCGCTCGGGCTGGCACATGCGGAGACAACTACGACAATCAGCACCACCCGGCCCACAAGGGCGACCCACTTAGTCATTGAGCAGACGTGGGTAGCACGTTGACGCCAGGCTGTAGGTGTCTCGAACAGAGTTGCAGTAGGCGGCAGCCGACTCGTCGTCGGTCCACCCGTCTGAAGCGTAGATGACCCAATAGCCAGGGTTGAGCGACCCGTAATCGTCGCTGAGGAGGAGTTGCAGATCTAGACCAGTTGTCGTGACGTACGTCTCCAGCTCATCTTGCGCGTCAGTGCTGGCGTATTGGCCTGTCGGCAACGAGGCCAAGATCGCAATCCACTCAGCTTCTCCCGTGGCATCGTCGACGAGGTAGCAGAGAGCATGCGGTGTGTAACAGCGCTCCATCCCCATCCAGGTGGCCACGTCGGGTAAGTACTCCGGGCAATATGCATAGGCGGCGGCGAAGTTGATGAACTCCCAAGACGATACGACCCATTCAGGATCTCCACCTGCGTGGATGTCCTCGATCGTTCTCATGAACCACGTGCTCACACCAATGTCGTCGAACGCGTCGCACCATCCCATCGCATATTCATAAAGTGAGTCTCTAGGCGCGCCCGGGAACAGATCCTGTACAACGGGTCCCAATTCGTCCAGTACGCAGTCATAACGAGCGGCGTCGTCGAGTCCGATGCACTTGGAGAACCCGCGACTTCCCGGAACTGGGCCTTCGGCAGCCGTTGTCTGCGCGGACGTGGTCGACGTTCTTGTCGTGGAAGCAGTCGTCGGTGCAGCAGCTGACGTGGTACCCGGAGGTGAATCATCCGCAGCGGCCACCATGACACTTGTGGTGGTTGTCGGCCTCGGCGAAGAACTGGTCGAATCTCCGATCACTCCAGTTAGACCACCGACAGTGATCACGACGCCGATGACGGCAACGAGGCCACCGAGCAGTGCGACCCCGGATATCCAGGCTGGGACGTCGCCGGTGCCAGGTCTCGGGTTAGGGCCGCCGATCGAAGCACCGACCGCCGACATACCGAAGTAGATCACAAGCCCAAGAATGAGCAATGCCACGCCGATTCCCATGTATGTCCTCAAGGATCACCTGAGTCCGGTGCCAGCGCCAAGCGGGAGAGCTGGCAGCCTGGCTTCCCTTCCATGGACCCTAGGCAAGCCTGGATGGAAGGTGAAGGCTATCCGAGTGCTCGGTGCAGGAACGCCGCCATCTGCCCTCGTGTCACGTTGGCGTCGGGGCAGAACATGTCGTTGATCGGCGTGTTGCATCCTCGCGTCACTCCGGCGGTGGTGAGCTTGTCGATGGCGGCCTCGAAGATGTTGCCGTCGTCATCGGTGAAGTACTTGTCCGCCAACGACGGCGGCAATCCTTGGGCCAAGGCCGTGCAGCTCCGCCGGGATTGCTGTACTTGGCTAGTGGCCTTTGCAGAGCGGGGAGGGTGGAGGCCCCGGAATTGTCCAAACGAGGAGGTCCCACGCCTCGGGTACGGCGAGCGGCTGACCAACCTGTTCCAAGAGTGACGTGGCCAGCGACTCAGTCGGTGGCGATCCCGGGATGAGCATCAGCAGACCCTGACTCCCGAGCATGGCAATACCGTGGTGCTCCTCACCATCGACAGATCGGGCCAGAGGTTTCCAATCAGTGACCTTTGTCAAGCCCTCCCAGGTGTGTCGGCCGAATACCCCGAACCCTCCGTAGAACGCCAGGGTCGACCTCGGACCGTACTGCCCATCCCCGCCGGTTGCCACGCACACATCCTGGTGGACGGCAATGGAAGACACTGGGCGGGCTTCCGCTTTGGCAGCCAAGCGATGCTATCTCGCCGATCCGCCTGGCTTCGGCCATGGCCAGAGTCAACCGCACTTGACGAAAAGTGGCACCTCCAGCCTCACACCACCGGTGAGTTTCGATAAGAGGCGCTGAGGCGACCCTTCCCCATGTAGGCCGTCTCGGTCGCTACCCGAGTCCCCGGTGCAGGAACGCCGCCATCTGCCCTCGGGTGTTTCTGCTCCTGGGGGTGTGATAGCTCTCCTTGCGGCCACACTCTCGCCAATGAAACGGAGGCCGACAACCCTCCTCGTGGTACTACTGTTCATCCCGTTCTCAGGAGTTGGTACGGCGTTGGCAGGTGACGGCTATCTGCATCCGGGAGAGAGCCCCTCGACAGAAGGCGTCAACATCCCTGTTGCTAGCTCAGGCGAGCAAGCAACTAGACCTGCCTTCCAACGGCCGCTCGCCTGTGGCGAACTCTGGAGGGGCGGCACATGTCCAGACCTGTAACACTTTCAGCAGCCCGCACGCCCGCTAACCACTGCTGAGTCGCAACGCACCAATGCGAAGTGACGGCACCGCAAGTGATGCAGCACGAGTCCCTAACGGTAACGGGTTGCGGGTATCGGCGACGGGCCCCGGTTCCCCACCCAGCCCGTCGAAGCTGGTTCTCGGAGCGTTGCTGATCGAATCAAGGATGCGATCGGACCCTTTCTCAAGCATGCCTAGCCCACCTGACGTCGCCGCCCACGGGATTCCTGTTCGTAGAGGTCGATGGTCTCGGGGTCGAGGTAGGTGGTTGCGTCGGGGCCTTCGTCGGCATCGGTGACGGCGAGTAGTTCCCGGTAGGTGGCTTCGAAGGCGACTTGGTTGCCTTCGGCAGCGGCTGCTCGCATCAGGTTGCGGTAGCAGGCTTCGCAGGCGCCGGTGGCGAGGAGGCCCTTGCGTGCGGCCCAGGTCGCCTCGTCCGGGTCGTCGTTGTCGAGGGCGTGTTGGGCGAGGCGGTGGGCGGCGTTGTCGATGGCGACGATGGTGTGGGTGATGGTCCCGTCGGTGTGGGCCCATATGTAGCCGTTGCCCGCCCCGCTGAAGGGCGTCCCTTCGACGAGTTCGAGGGCGGCCCGCAGGTGGCCTGCCTGCTCGTCCCCTGTTGCCCGGTCGGCTTGCCGGATGTGGTTGGTGAAGTGTTCGAGGTCGTTTCGTATGTGGGGGCTGATGCGGTACAGCCCGCCGCCGATGTAGGGGAGGTAGGGCGTGCCGTCGGGTTCGGCGCCGAGGACGCTTCTCGTGGCGGAGGTGTGCCGGTTGAGGCGGCGGTTGTCGGGCGGCTCTTCGGGCCAAAGGGCTTCCATGAGGGTGTCGGCTTCGACGCCGTTGCGGTGGAAGGTGAGGTAGGCGACGACTTCTGTGCACCTGAGGTAGGGGAAGTTGCCGTCGATGCCGTCGACTCGGATAGTGCCGAGCAGCTTCATCTCCGGGGCAGCGGCCGGGGTGTCGCAGGCGGAGGTCTGTTCGTCGGCAAAAAGTGTCTGCTCGACGGGTTCCTGCCACGGATCGATCGTGTCGACGGGCGTCTCGGCCTCTGCAAGCGGGTCCTCGGCGAGGTCTGCGGGTATTCCTTCGGGATCCTTTGCTGCGGCGACGAGGTCGGCGACGGCGGTCTGTTCTTCGGATGTGAGATTGCGGCGCCGGAACGTCTGGCCGAGCGGTTCGATACGGATGGTGTTGTCGTGGACTTGGAGTTGCCAGCGGTCACCGGTGGGGTAGCCGACGATGGCAGACACTGCGTGCCCGGCGTGCGCCATCGCCAGGAGGCGTTGCGCTTCGCCGGGAGCCTGGCTGGTCGGGTGGAGGACAACGATCGGGTCCCAGGTGCCGTCGTTGGCCGGCGACAGTCGCCCGTCCAGCGGCGTTGAAGCGGTAGCGGCCGCGACGGCGGCTGCCTTGGCCTCGATGGCGGGCAGTGTCTCGGTGAGATCGTCGATGACGGTGATCCGTTCGAGTTGTCCGAGGTCGGCTCCAAACCCGACGCAGATGATCTGGATCCCGTCGGCTAGTGGGGTAGTGGCAAGCTCGGTGGCGATCGTCACGCACGTGTCGACGACATCGGCCGGTTCGCCGGTGACCTGGGTGGCGCCCAGGAATTCGAGGTCGAGGAGGAGTTGGGCGTCGTCTCTGTGGCCGACGGTGACCAGCGCAGGATACGGGGCGGCCACGCCTGAGGCCTTGCGTTGCAGCAGGGAGATGTCGGTGGTGGCCGGAAGTGTCCAGCTGCGCCCGTCGTCGTCGATGTGCCATCCAGGTGGCGGGTTGGTGTGGGGGGTCCATAGAAGTAGCCGGAGGGTGTCCGCGGTGAGGTGGGCTCCGACCACGTGTGGCGGCGTGAGGTGGGATTCGATGACGTCATGGGCCATGGCGCGGAGGGCTACGTCGATGAAGTCGGTTGCGGTGGGGGCGGCGGCTTTCCGGATCATTGTCTCGGTTGCGGCGGTGACTGAGGGTGGGGGTGTGGGGATGGTGCCCGGTCGGCGCTGCCGGACTTGTGTTGCCCGGAGGCGGCGGAGGAGGGCGACGATTCCGGTGGCGAGGATCCCGAGTCCGGCGAGTTTGGCGGCGATGGGGAACATCTCGCCCAGCAATCCGCCTTTGGCCGTGGCGTCATCGGCAGTGGCGTCATCGGCGACAGCGACAGTCGCTGGCGTGACGTCGGCAGGGGCCGGAGCACTTGTGACCGTTGTCGGTGTCGGTGTGGGGACGGTGGGGGTGGGGATGAGATTCGGCTCGCTGGTGGGTTCTGCCGGCTCCGGTGGTAGGAGGGGCGGTTCGGGCATAGGCGTGACCTGACCGGTTCCGGAACCGACGGCGCTATCCGGGTCGGTCGGGATTGGTGGCAGCACGAAGACCTGCCCGGGAAAAACGAGATCGGGATCGTGGGGCGGCGCCAGCCGGTCCAGATTGGAGTCGATGAGAGACTCCCAGTAGACGGTGACCTCGCTGGTTGTCGGCGGCCGGTCCCAATCATCGGAGAGGGCCGTTTCGGCGATGCTCCAGAAGGTGTCGCCCGGGTCGACCTCGACCTCGTCATGTCCGGCTGGCTCAGACTGCGGGGACGGGGCGGGCTGCGCCTGCCGATCAGATGGGGCTGGTGGCAGCTCGAAGGTCTGGTCGGGGTAGATGAGGTCCGGGTCATGTGGCGGGGCGAGCCTGTCCCGGTTGACCTTGACGAGTTGGTGCCAATACTCGGTGATCTCGTGGTCGGACGGGGAACGTCCCCAGGCGCCGGTAAGTGCCGTCTTGGCGATGGACCATAGGTGGTCCCCGGGTTGGACGGTGACCTCGGTGGCCGCCTCTTCAGGTACCTCGGTGTTGTCGAGGGTCGCATCGGCGGGCAGGACAAGCTGCCAGCCGGGGGAGAGCAGGTCGGTGGCCTCGGTGAACTGCTGCCCATCGTTCATGGTGCGGCCGGCGTTCAGCGTTCGGATGTCGACCCAGCGGCGCCCGCTCCCGAGGGTGCCTTCTGCGATGCTCCACAGCGTGTCGTGGCGTTCCACCCGGTAGGTCGGGTTGGCTACCGCAGCCGACGGTTGTGCTACTTCCTCTTGGTGCTGCCACTGCTGTTGCTCTACGTCGAGGACCGGGTACACAGAAGCTTGGGAAAGCTGTGTTGGCAGCGGGCCAGCAGCTGCAGGTGCGGCACGGAGCGGCCCGAGAACCGTGACGGCGAGGGTGATGGCGGCCACGAGTTGAGCGACGGCAGGCTGCAGCCCCGGCACGACGGGCAGGCGGCTGGCAGCGCGACCTTGCACCGCGGCGATCGTCTCGGCGGTGAGGACGACGATGAGCTGGGTCCAGACGATCCAGACGACGATCGCCAGCGTGTTGATGATCAGGTCGGGGTCGATGCCGCTGCGCAGAGCCAGTTGTATCTCGTCGAGGCTGGGGATGCTGGCCGGGAGCGGCCAACCCACGTAGGCGATCAACCCAGCAGGGACCACGATGGTGAACGCGACTACCGCGACGAGGGCTACCAGACCGTTGACAGCGTGCTTGATGTGTTTCATCAGGGCTCCTCGGTGACGGCTGTGGCCGTTTCGGTTGCGGTCACGGTGATCGGTCCGGTGGGAAGCAGCAAAGGGTCGAAAGTGATCTCGACGGTGACGCTGATCGTGTCGCCGGCAACAACGACCTCGGTAGCGGTTTGCCCGACTACTGCCAGGTAGTTGCGGACCGCCTGCTCAGCCTCATCGGGCAGCAGCGCAATGTCGCCGTCGCTGCGGAGCGTGTCGAGGTCGACGGCCTGCGCTCCGGCCCGAGCCGCGTTGTCGGCTAGCTGGCTCGCCTCACGCAGAGCATTGACCTTGCGGCCGCCATCGGTGACGAGCCCCACGGCGGCGAGGAGAGCGAGGGCGAGCACCGCCAGGAACGTGGAGACCGCGCCACTCTCGGCATGGTGGCTCATGGTGCAGTCTCCTCTGAGTTGGCCCGGTAGGCGTCGATGACCTCGACAGCAGTGGATTCGAACGTGCGACTACCGGGGACGGTGAGCATGGCGATGTCGGAGAAGGTGGCTTCGCAGCTGACTGTGACACCGACCCAACCTCCGGCGGTAAAGTTGGAGGTGTCGACGGTCACTTCGAGCTCGCGGCAGCTCACTGTGCCTTCGGCGAGGTTCGCCGCTGCGGTCGCGCCGGCGGCTTCCTCCGCAGCGTGTGGACGGTCGGTGAGCGAGGCGGCACGGGCGGCCTCTTGGGCGGCGTTGGCGACATCTCCCTGGGCTTGGGTCACTCGACCGGCGAAGACCACCAGGAGCACGAACCCGATCAGCAGCGGGGTGAGCACGGCCAGCTCTGTCGAGACGGCGCCGTCTTGCCGGGAGGTGTGGCGGGTCATCGGTCCGGCTCCCGTATGAACTTCTCAACGGGACCGGAGGCGTGGGCGGTGACCTGCCAATCGAATCCTGAGAGGATGCGGGGTGCCCGACCGGTGACGTCGACGGTGACCGTGTCGGCTGTTCGGGTGACGGACACTTCAGGTTCGGTGATATTCCCGGCGGCGTCGAGGAACCACTCGGCGGCCTCGACACCGTCGTCTTCGGTGGCCGTAACCACCTGGGCGGCGTCGAGCGCCTCGCGGGCGGCGGCTTCGGCAACCTGGCGGGCGTGCCACCACAGCGCCACCTGGAACGGGACGAGGACGAGCGCGATGATTACCGGCATGACAACGGCCAGTTCGGTCGATGTCAGCCCATTCTCTGTTGCCCGAGAACGTGTCACACGTGCCCTCCGAGTCTCGCCGGGTCAGGGAGTGGGCGGGGTGACGTTGTCGGGGATGGCTTCGGCGTTTGATCGCATCTTGGCGATCAGGATCGCGCCGGCGGCCACGGCGATGGCGACCAGCACCCCGGTGAGTACGGCGGCCTCGGTCGACATCGCCCCCTCCTCGTCCTGGATGTCGATTCCGAGGCGGGTCAGGCCGACCTCGATGAGGAGTCGGGTGTAGTCGATGTATGGGTTCATGGTTGTGGCTCCCTTCGTTCTGTGATGTGGCTTCTCCCTTGCTCGGGTGTCATGGCACGCTGCCGGGGGTGGAGATGGCTTGGACGACGCCGAAGCCGATGAACAGGATCATGCCGACCACCAGGGTGACGACCGGTAGCAGCATCTTCTCGGTGGCGGCTTCGGCTTGGGCTTCAATGGCGGCGGTTTGGGCTGCACGCATCGAGTCGGCCTTGGCGGCGAGGGAGGCACGGATGCGAGCACCCTGGTCGCCGGCCAGCTGGGCGGCGGCTGCCAGCTCCCGGAGTTCGTCGACACCCAGTTCGGTTCCTATGTCGTCGAAGACCTCCCACGGGGTGCGGTTGGTGAGCCGGGCCTTGCGCAATGCGGCCCGGATCTCGGCGAATGCCCACCCGTCACCCAGATCCGCCGACGCTTGCAGGGCGGTCTCGAGACCTCCGCCGCCGGCGAGGATGACGGTGACCAGGTCGAGGTATGCGGAGAGCGAATGTCGGAAGTCGCGGCGGCGCTGTTCGATCTTGTCGGCCATCCCCAGATCCGGGTAGATGAACCCCGCCAGCGCGATTCCGATGGCAGTCACGGCGGCTACAGCAGGGGAGACGGTCACGCCCGCCGCTGCGACGGTCAGGGTGAAGACGATCGGGATGGCGAAACCGGCGAGCGCACCCACGAGCTTCTCATAGGCGTGGGCTTCGACCGGTTTCCCTAGCGCCCGCAACCGGCCCGACAGCCGTCCCATGTCGACCATGCCGGCGGCTTCGATCATCCGCACCGCAACCCGACCCAGCCGATCGGTCACCGTTGTTCCAGATGCTGTCGGCGTTCCGGTGCGTCGGGGCCGCTCCAGATCGGCGAGAGCTTGAGCGAGCGGGATCGGTCCGGGTCGTATCGCCCTGGCGGCGAGGAACACTCCCAGTCCGATGGCGGCTCCGGCGAATAGCGCAGTGAGGATCATCAGATCCGCTCCTCGGTCGTGTGGCGGAGGGTGAAGCGTTCCGGTGTTTCCAGCCGGCTATATCGGTGCAACATGACACCGGCACCGAAGAACACTCCCATCACCACCACCAGCCACCCCTGCCCAGCGACCGTGTTGTACGGCTCCAACAGATGCCGGGCGAACACGTACAAGAACACCACGGTGGCGGCGGTGATCCCGACCGCAATGCGGGCCGAGGTGCGGATCCGGGCCCGGCCGATCTCGATGCGGCTGCGCATGCGGACGTCGCCCCGGATGGCCTCCGCCAACCTGGCCAGCAACGGGCCAAGGTCACGGGCTTCGAGACGGGCGGCCGCCGCCAGCGCCGCGACCACCATGTCGGCCGACGAGTGATTCAAGTCCGCTGCGAGGCCGTCGAGAGCGACATCGAGTGGCTGGTGCCGCAGCCGTCGAGCGAACGCCTCCAGCCCGGCCCGGATCGGCGTGGGGGCAACGGAGGCGGTCTGGATCAGTGATTCCTCCAAGCCCGATGCCCCGGCCATGGTGTCGCGGATCATGTCCGCCCACGTCGCGATCGCATCGGCGGTCGCCGCCTCCCGTGCACGATGGGCCTCGCCGCCGAGAGCAGCCGGCCCGACCAGCACCCCGGCCGCCACCGCAATCCCGGCCACCGGCCAGCCGGTCACCAGACCCATCACCAGTCCAGCGACCACGGCAAGCGACAGCCAAGCAACGGCACGTTCTGCCGGCACCGTCTCGGGAACCAGACGAGCGGGGTCGGGTAGCACCCTGACACCGCGGATGGCAGTGACCCCCAACCAGATCCCGAAGCCAACCAGGGCACCCAACGCGGCTGCGATCAGGACGTGCATCGTCACCACCGCCCCGACGGGTCGGCTAGATGGGAAGAATCGAACCCAGCGGCGACGAGACGATCGAGAGTGTCGTTACGGATGGTCGGACCCGCCGCCGGCACCGCCCAACCGTCCGGGCCGGGCCGGTACACCTCGTTGGTGGAGATCTGGCGTGCCTCCGCCTCCAGCACCTCCCGCACCGAAGTCACACGGCGGACACCGTCCACCCACCCCAAATGCACGATCAGGTCGACAGCGTTGGCGATCCACTTGTTCGACGTCTCCTCATCGAGGCCTGCCTCCGCCGTATACATACCGAGCCGGACGATCGCCCCCTTCGACGAGTCGGCATGAATGCTCGACATCGACCCGTCGTTGCCCTGGGACATCGCCCGGAGCATGTCGACTACTTCGACACCGCGAATTTCACCGACGATTACCCGGTCGGGGTTCTGCCGCAGTGTCGCCCGTACACAATCGGCCAACGTGGCTTCGCCCCGGCCTTCGATGTTGGCGCCCCGCCGTTCCCAACAGACCTGGTCCGGATGGAGATCGACGAAGCGGTCGAGACCGAGCTCGAGGTTGTCCTCCACCGTCACTACCCGCTCCTCGGCGGCGATCTCATTGAGCAGACACCGCAACAACGTGGTCTTGCCTGTATTTGTCCCGCCGGCCACGATCAGGTTGAGCTTGGCCCGCACCGCCGCCGCCAGGAACTCCGCCAATCCGGCATCGACGACGCCGAGTTCGATCAGATGTTTGAGGCGGTAGATGGAGAAGTCGTGGCGGCGGATCGTGATCGCCGGCCGGCCCGTCAACCCCATCACCCCGTGCAGACGCTCCCCACCCGGCAACTGGAGATGCAGCTCCCACGACACCTGGTCCCACCGCTTCTCCGAACGTCCGATCCGCCGCGCCGCCGTGGACAGGATCTCGACCAGATCCCGATCCGAGTCGGCGGCCGCCTCACCCCGAACCTTGGTGCCATCCCGGTACACGAGCCACACGTTGTCGCAGCCGTTGACGTGGATGTTGGCGATGTTCGGGTCGTCGATGTACGGCTGGAGGCGACCCAACCCGTGCACCCGGTCAAACACGGTCTCCGCCAGCTCAGCCTCGATCTCTGAATCGAGGGGCGTCCCTCCGTTGCGGTATGCCTCTTCTGCGAGGCGGGACAGCTCGGCTGCGATCAGCGACCTAGTCAGAGCTTGTTCGTCCTCGAGGCTCAACGGATCGTCACCGTCGCCGCGACGGAGATGCTCCGACAGTCTCTCCGCTACGGCCCGATGGATCCGCCCGGCCAGATCAAGCTGAGTGTTCACAATCCCGCCTCCTTGACGGAGGCCGGCTGAGCAGTCTCGTGGGCCGCGTCGTTGGCGGGCGGGTGACCGGCGCCGACCGGAACTGCCAGGTCGGCCGCAAGAGTTGCCGCAGACCTGATCAACGGCGAGCGCCGCAGGTCCCGCATCGCACCCGGGGCACCAGAGAGGACGGCAGCCGTCTTCGGATCCCAGGCGATGGTTGCGGCGACAGGACAGTGGAGTGACGAGGCCACTTCCGTGGGTCCGTACGGCTGGTCACCCACCAGCAGCACAGATGCATCCAACCCGGCGGTCTGAAGTGCCTCGACGCGGATCCCGGCGGGTCGTAGCTGCTCAAGAATGGGGCGGGTAACCACCAGGACCGCGCTGGTTCGGAGTAGGGGGTCGATGGATGGTGCCCGGCCTGTGATCCGTCCCCCGTCGACGATCACAGCAACGTCCGGTTGCGCGGCGGCCCATCGGGCCAGCTCACCAGCGATGTCCCGGAGCACCGCATGAGATTCATCGGGCGAAGGAGGACCGACCAGCACCTGGAGCCCACCGGGCAGCCGCTGCACGTGCTCCCACACCAGCTCGTCGCTCACACCACCGCGCCGCGCCGCCGCGGCAAGCGACGCCACCCCGGGTGTGTCGCCGACACCGTACCGGGCCGAGATCACACCGCCACACAGATCTGCCTCAACCAGGAGACACCGCCGGTGCTCCGGCCAGGTCGCCGCCAACGCCAGCGCCGTCGTGGTCACACCCGGTGACCCGTGCGCCGACACCAGGCAGAGCACGCTCACCGGTCACTCCCAGCCACCAGCACCAGCCGGACCCGGTCGGCAGCGGCCGCTGTCGCCACCTCAGCGGAAACTGAGGACGGGACCTGAAGCGACACGAACCTGTCGCCCTGCGTCCCCAGCTCAGCGACATCGAACACCACCGCCGAAGCAATAACCCTGGCAACCCCAGCGGTGAGGTCGGTGACTACGACATCCACCTGATCACCAGCAGCCAGATTGAGCGTGGGATACTCACCCGGCGCCAACGCCAAACCGACCACCGCCTCACCCCCAGCCAGCTCGTTGCCGGACACGAAATCGGCCAAGGTAAGGATCGTGCCCGCCTCGAGATCGGCGACCGCCGTCAAGCCCACCAACGCCGAGACCTCATCTGACCCGAGCGTCGTGATCGGATCATCCGACGCAACATAGACCACCATCAAGTCATCGGCGGTCACCACCTGGCCACGCTCGACCGGCTGCGCCAACGCCAGAACCGGATCCCGAGCAGCCGCACGAGAGAACAACACCACCGCCACCAAGGCACCAACCGCGACCAGGAAGACCGCAACCAGCAGCTGTGGAACCTGGACCCTCCGTCTCGGAGGCTCGAGCCGAAGCGGAGTTGGACCCTGCTGTCCGTTGCCCGAGCGATCCAGGCGTGTGGTTGATCGGCTGCTCGGTGCTCGGTTCATGTCAGCCTCCTGTCTCCACGGCCTGGATCTCACCAACCGCAACCTGGAATCCGGCCACCACATCGACGGTGCCGAACACACCCTGGTACCCGTCGTTGATCCACCACTCGAACTCCCAAGACACCGTCACCGAAGCATCGAACCGCCCGTCAGGTTCGCCATAGGAGCTGTGCAGAAAGGTGTACGAGCAATCAGTCGCCCCCTCTGATGCTCCGGGAGTCCAGGCCACTCCCGGTCCAGCACACGTCAACGTCTCGCCGTCACCCATCGCCCATTGTGCGTCGGTGGGGGTCGCTCGCACCGTCACCGTCGTCAAGCCACGAGTCTCGGATGCCTCCATTGGTGACCAATACGCCGGATCGAGCCACAACCACGTCGGAACCCGGACGTATGTCTCGCCGGCGAGCGGTGGGCTGGTCGCGGGGCTCGGTGGTGGAGGTTCCAGTCGAGCTGCGGCAATGTCGCGGATCACTTCAGGAGGTACACCGTCGCTGATCTCGACAATGATCTGGATTTCGATAGCGCCATCCCCGTCACGCCAGCAGATGACGTCGTACCACATGTACTCGGCAGTGGGATCGAGGCCGAGCATGTCGATCTCGTTTGGCTCGAGTGGTGCGACCTCGTAGAAGCCGACATCGTCACCTTCCTGGAACGGGCCCACCGCACTGCAGTAGATGCCCCACAGCTCGTTGACCGTGAAATCCCCCGGCTGGCCCGGGAGCACGACCTGGCACTCCCCAACGACATCGCCGCCTCGATCCCTGATGCCACCGTTTCCGTCGCAGTCGTCGGCGGCCGCCGGCGCAGCGGTGAACGTCGCCGTCGCCGCCGTGAGGGCAACGGCGACAATTAGACGGACGGCAGTCCTTTGTCTGTGGGAGCAAACTCGCATGCGAAATCCACCTGTCCCTGGAAATCTGACACCTTCCACACGTCGCCGTCGAGAACCAACACCGCCGATTGGAGATCACGTTGACCCTCTCGAACCACCGGCTCGTCCGGAAGCCTCTCGCCCGTGGCCACGTCATACAGGCCGTAATCCGGATCAGGCTCCAAGCAGCTCAGGATGACGAGTTCTGTCGGGCTGCGGACCTCGATGATCTCGGGGTGCGTCGTGGGTTGGCCACGGAGTGCTACACCTCGCGCACGGTGCGCTTCGAGGAGCTCCACGATGAACCCCCTCTGAGGATCAACGAGAACCTCGTCGATGAGTGGGCTTGCCGGGTCGGCCGGATCCCAGAACTCCGCTTCGGCGATGTAGTACGCCTCAAATCCCGCGATCGCCTCCTCGGCCATCGTTTTGGGGACACATCCCCCTGCGCTGGGAATACGAAGATTGTCCACGATCCAGCCCTGTGGGGTCCGGATGAGGTCTGCCTCGTACCAGATGCCCACGGCGTCGGTGAACGAGGGCGTCATCAGAACGCAGTCCTCGATAGTCGCATGGTCGGCGTCGAGGGCAGTGACCGTCGTATGCCATTCGACATCGGTCTCGACCGGACCTGAACCCGCCGACCGCTGCCGCTCAAACAAGGCGATCGCACCGTCGACGACCCGACTCGAGGCGACCGCATTGAGTGGTGTCGGATCGAGATTCTCAGACGCCCGGACTTGTTTCCAGGCATGCCAGAAGGAACCCCAGGCAGCGGTTACCGCATCGTCGGTTGGCAACGTCGTTGAGGTGGTGGTCGAAGTCGAGGTGGACGACGCTGCCGACGTTGTCGCCTGTGGGGATGTTGTCGCGACCGCTGTCGTCACAGGATCGGCAGTCGTGGTCGATGTGCCATCCGCGGAAGGGGACGAACAGGCACCAAGCAACAACAGCGCCGCCATCGCGACGCCTCCGAGACCCAGCGACCGCACCGAATCGCCGACCCCCACCTGCAGTGTCCGTGGGCTCACTTGGCTACCCCCCTTGCTCGGTAGCCAATCCAACCATACCCAAACACCGGCACTAGCGGCAGTCCTTTCCACAGGCAGCAACCTCATGAATATATGGGGCGGCCCCAGGTCTGTGACGCGACAACACTCTCATATCGCCGATCATCGCCGCCAACCCTCTCATCAAAGTCTCACCAGAGTCTCATAGACCCTCTCATCAAAGTCTCAGAGCCCAGAAATCCGCTGCGAATCCAGCGTTTGGGCGGCCTCGGGCCCATCGAGAGCAGCGGGGACAGCTGTGCCGCCGGCGCCGAGCTCACGCTGTCTGGCGGCTGCACATCCCTCGCCGGCAGGCCCGATTCCGGGGATTCTTCGGCCCGAGCCGGGGAATTCGTCTCGAAACCGCCCGAAATGAGACTCCAGTGAGAGGGTCCATCTTCAGGATCGACGACATGACGAACTTCACCGCAAGGGACACGAAACAGATCGATCCCCCCACCCAGGAGATCGCAGCCCAGCACCTCCGCAACCCTCTCACCCGAGTCTCACCCAAATGCCCTCAACACCACACGCACCTGCAACAAGTTGCTCTGGGTCTCCCGGACGGCCGTCTTGGAGGGTCCGGATGCTGAGTCTCGCCAAGGCCCGCAAGGACTACTACCTCCAGAAGTTGGGGGAGATCTCGCCTCGTGAGGACTACTACCTGCGGGGTGGAAACGCCACCGGGTGTTGGCACGGCTCTGGCGCCGCCGAACAGGGTCTGAGGGGCACCGTGTCGGCCGAGGGTCTGGTCCGACTGTTCGATGGTCAGCATCCTGCGACGGGGGAGCAGCTGGGGCGGCGGCTTCGCAAGGACGGGGTCGCGGCGTGGGATCTGACGTTCTCTGCCGACAAGTCGGTGTCGCTGCTGTGGGCGTTCGGCGACGATGAGGTCCGCAGGCACGTCGTTGAGGCGTTCGAGGAAGCCACCGCCGAGGCGGTCGCCTACCTGGAATCGGTGGCGTCCTCCACCCGGGGAGCATCCCGGCTGCCCATCACCGACCGCGAAGGCAAGCCAATCCTCGATGAGGATGGGACAACTCGTTTTCGCATTGAGACCTGGCCGATTCGGACCACCGGGTACGTGGCTGCGTGGTTCACTGAATTCACCAGCCGCAGCGACGACCCCCAGCTCCACACCCACGTCGTCGTGGGCAACCGGGTCCAGGGTGTCGACGGCGTCTGGCGGGCCATCGACGGACGACTCCTGTATCGACATCAGCTCGACGCCGGATACCTTCACGAAGCGGAACTTAGGCACCGGCTGACCGAACGTCTCGGTGTTCGCTGGCAGCCCGTCCGCAACGGGATGGCCGACATCGACGGCTTCACCCGCGACCAGGTCACGGCCTTTTCTCGGCGACGCCAAGAGATCGAGGAGTGGCGGGACTCGCACGGCTTTGCCGACACTCCAGCCGCCAACGAAACCGCCACGTTGGCAACCCGCACACCCAAGCAAGAACATCCGGTCGACGCTCTGATGCCGACGTGGCTCGATCGGGGCGCCGAAGTCGGGCTGACCCCAGCTTCCGTGGCAGCGTTCCTTGATCAGGGGCGTGAGGTCGAAGTGCCTGAGCCCGAACCGGTATTCGATCGCATGGCATCGGCCGAGGGGCTTACCGCTCAGGCATCGACCTTCGGTCGAGCGGACGTGGTGGCGGCCGCGGCAGAGGCGTTGCCGGACGGCGGACGCAGAGCTCAGATCGAGGGCCTCGCCGACACCTTCCTGCGCCGATCTGACGTTGTCCCGATCCTCCCGAGTCATCCCACGACAGACCTACCGAGTGACCTACCGATCGACCTCGAACCCGCCGAACTCGGCCGACTTCTCGAACTCGTCAACTCGGCCAACGCTCCCACCGTGCGACGCGCGAATGGTGACACGTTCCCTGGACTTGCCAACGAACGCCTATACACCACCACCGAGCTCCTCACCATCGAACAACGGATCATCGACCGCGCCCGAAACGGGCTTACGGCCGGACGATGGAGCGCCCCTGAGGCGCAAGTGGAAGCCGCCCTCGCATCTCAACCGAACCTCACCGACGGCCAGCAGGCGATGATCCGCCAGTTCGCCACCTCCGGAAACGCCATTGATATCGGCGTTGGAGCAGCCGGGACCGGCAAGACAACCGTCATGGCCATCATCGAGCAACTCGCCACCGAAACCGGGATCCCTGTTCTTGGAACGGCGCTGGCCGCCCGAGCCGCCGCCGGATTCGAGACCGCTACCGGCATCTCGTCGGCCACCATCACCCGATTCCTGTGGGAAACCAAAGCCTCCGGTGGCCTCCCAACCGGTGCCGTCGTCGTCGTTGACGAATCCGGCATGGTCGGCAGCCGCCAGCTCGCCGAGGTCTCCGACCTGGTCGAAGCAGCAGCCGGCAAGCTCATACTGATCGGCGACCACTGCCAGCTCGCCGAGATCGACGCCGGCGGTCTATTCGCGGCACTGACGGCTCGCCTCCCGGCCGTCGAGCTGACCGAGAACGTCCGGCAGGACCAAGAATGGGAACGCACGGCCCTGGCCGAACTCCGCCAAGGCTCGATCTCCCGGGCGGTGGCCATGTACGACCGGCGCGGACTGATCAACGTCGCGACCACCACCGATGACACCATCACCCAAGCCGTCGACGCCTGGCACCACGACGTCCAAGACGTTGGGGACCCAGCCCAGGTGCTGCTCATCGGGCACCGCAACACCACCGTCGATCAGCTCAACCGGCAGGCTCGCGCCCGAATCGCTGAATCCGGATTGCTCCACGGACCGACCATGAACATTGGCGACCGCTTCTTCCAGGCAGGAGACAGAGCCGTGTGCCTCAAGAACCGCACCAGGCTCGGTGTGCTCAACGGCGACCTCGCAACCGTGATGGCAGTGGACACGGAACGGCGCATGGTCACGCTCAGACTCGACCGCACCGACAACGTCGTGACTGTTCCCCATTGGTACCTCGAAGAAGGCAACCTCGATTGGGGTTACGCCCTCACCGGCCACAAGGCTCAAGGCGCAACCGCACTGCGCGCCCACACAGTTGCTGGGGACGGCGTTGACCGGGAATGGCTCTACGTCACCATGAGTCGAGGCCGGGAAGCGAACACGATCTACCTCGCTGACCCCGACTTTGGCAAGGACGAGTGCGCGCATCTGACCCACCAAAACCTCGAGCGGTTGCCCGCTCTCATCACGGCGCTGGGTCGCACGGCGTCGGAGCCGGCGGCGATTGATTCAGGGCGAGGGCTCGGGATAATCACCGACCAACAACTGAACCAGCGGTTTGAGAATCTGGAAGGTGAGTTGGCACTATCAGAAGCCGAGGATCGCCGACCGGCCGCCCCCGGCAACCCGAGCGATCTCCTAGTCGAGTACGTGGGCCTGCACCGCGAGATCCACGCCCGACATCGGGACCGACTCGCAGCCATGGCCTATTCACCGTCGGAATGGATTGTCGCCGCCCTGGGGGAGCGGCCGGCAGAGCCTGGTCGTGGCGCTGCTTGGGATGCGATCGTTGACCGCGCTCTTCGCTACCGTACCGAGCAGGGGATTCCTGACGAGTCGCCCGGCATGCTGGGACCAGCCCCGCTCAGCTGCGAGGTGGAGCAGCGCGTGGCATGGATCGCCGCCCGCCGCGACATCGAGCGGGACCTCCGCAAGTCGGTTGCAGAGCACCAGGGGATAGGCTTTGGCATGTAGAAAGGCTTTGATCGGATGCCTATGTCGACGGGGTATCGAAGTCCGGGATCCACGACTCGGGACCCGTTGCGACCATAATCCTGGATGTGCGCGCTGAGGTCACCATCGGCCGCGACGGGATCGACGCTCCAACCAACCTGGCCGCCTAGGTACTCGTCATTGACGATCCCGCTGCCTCTGCAACCGTCGACCATGCTGCGGGAGAAATCGAGACTGCTGCCGCGGACCCGACGTACAAGGTCCAGTCGATCCGCGACTCATATTGGTCGATCGCTGAACTCGCACTCGAGGACGGTCGCAGGTGGACCGAGATTAGAGATCTCAACGCTGGCCGAACCATGATCGACGGATCGGTCCTCGCGGCCGATCACGAGGAAGCCCGGATCGGATAGAGGCTGGTGCTGCCCGTCTCTCCTCGTAATCTTCCGCCTCATCGGGGCGAATAGGCGCTGGCCGAGGCCGGAGAAGATATCAGGCGTGTGCTATTTGTGTTGTTGGTGGCAAGTCTGCTCACGTGGTGCCTTCTTGCGCGCTAGGCGGTGCCCTCGGAGTTGGTATCCGAGTTCGGCGACGAGATGTTGCCACTGATGTTGTCGGCCGATGTTGGGCGCATCGAGTAGGCCGGCTCGTTCTTCCTGGCGTGTGAGTCTTGCGAACTTGTCGCGCCCCGGGTAGGTGTCGGGTACGAATGTCTCCTTGCGGTGGAGGATGGGCGGGTTATCGGACTGGGAGAAGTCCTTGTAGGTGATCCGGAGTTGGGGGAGTCGGGCTACGAGTGAGCCATACAGGGGAGGGTGTGGATCGCGGTCGAACGTCGGGTAGATGAGGAAGGAGACTTGAGGCTTCTGGCGGTGCAGTTTGAGGATCGTGGCGTCATCAACGTTTCCGGTAAGGGTCTCCGCTGCGCCGATGTAAACGCGCAAGAGCGGGGGGAGCTGGGCAACGGCGTTGGCGTGCACGTAGAGAGCTTCGGGGGTGAGCTTCCCAAAAGGAGCGTCCTGACACGCGGCGTTGAGTGAGGACACGTCAGCGATCGAAAAGAGCAGCTCGTCGGCTTTGGCGCACGCGGTTTTGTAGCTGCCGAACAGGTCCTTGGCATCGTACTGAAGGTCGTTTGGGAGCTTCAAGAAGGCGGGCCGGCCGCCGAACGCAGCGAGAGCTGCGTATACGAGAAAGTTCTGTCGGGCCTCTCCCTCGAACTCGTGCCATCGATCTGGTCCGGTGACACGGCGGATGAGAGAGAACGCCGCTCTGGTGGATCCGAACAGCTCTCGAAGTGTGCCCTCGTTATCGAGCTCGTTGGGGCGGGGGAGGCGACCTCGTTCGGAGACGAAATCGATGAGAGGCTGCAAATCGTCGAGGTGTTCTTCGAAGCGTCGCTCGCTGCGCTTGCGGGTGCCGAGGTCGATGTCGATCCACTGATCAGGGCCCGTGACTCGGCGGATGATGGAGAACGCAGCGCGGATTGATCCGAAGGTGTCAATGATTTCGGGCCCGCTGGGGAGATCCGACGGGGGAGGGAGGCGCCGATGCTCGGATACATAGGCCTCGACTGGTGCGAGGAGGTCCGTCCTTTGCTCGTAGAGGAGTTCAGCGATGCCTTGGCGGGGCCTGGTGAGATTGCGGGAGTGGCGAGCGAGGAGGTTTTGGGCAGCGCTCGGATCGCGGAAGACGTAGTAGATGCCGGGTGCAGCGGTTACCGCCGTCGCGCGAAGGGTGGCCTCGATCCATGCCTTGAGTTCTTCTGGTGTGTAGTACTTCTGGAATGTGCCGTTGGCGGTGAGGCGGCCGTCGCGGTAGGCCTTGCCCTTATCTGAGTCGGGATCCCAGGTGAGGCGGGCGGAGACGACAAGGACGGATCGGGTGAGTGCCCAGGCCTCGCGGAGTGCCTCGATCCTCTCATCGAGGTCTTCGATGACGTTGACGACGTATCCGAGGTTGACGATGTCTGCCTCGCGCTTCTCGGCGTCTGGCGCATGTGCTGGGTCCCAGCCGGAGGCGTCGAATTCAGCGAGTGTGAGGCTGCGCACATCGTCACCGCGGCCGCAGCCGTAGTCGAAGACCGTGACGTCACCGTCGAGCAGACCATCTGCGTAGGCTTGTTGCAGCGGCCGCGACGGAAGCGATCGTGTCATTGCGGTGCGGTGCCGGGCGATTGTCGTCATGGCTCTATCTTCGCTGGTGTTCAGTCGGATTGCAGCTACCGCCACAGGGACGCCGGGAAATCCGATGGGGGCGACGTTATGGGCTGTAATGTCCCGTTGTGGGACTCTAAAGGCGTTGGGAGGTGGGGCCATGGACTCGCAGGATGAGGTGTTGACGCCAGATGAGGCAGCGCAGTTACTTAAGGTGTCCAAGAAGACGCTGCTGCGGCATGCCCGTGACGGCCAGGTACCGGGCACAAAGGTCGGTCGGGTATGGCGGTTTCGCCGTAGCGAGCTGCTCGCTCTGCTGACAACCAGGGAAGCATCATGAACGAGGTATACCTCGACTACAACGGATCAGCACCTCTCGACCCACGGGTTGCCGAGATCATGCTGCCAGCCCTGACCCACGGTGTCGGGAACGCTTCGTCAACACACCGATTCGGACGCCGTCAAGCGGCAGCAATCGACGAGGCACGCGAACGCGTCGCAGCCTTGGTTGGTGGCGGCCCGTCTGGCGTGGTGTTCACGGCTGGCGCCACCGAGGCCAACAACCTGGCCCTTCGGGGTGCCGTCGAGGCCGCCACAGCAAATCGTTCTCGGATTCTGGTCTCGGCGGTTGAGCATGCATCGGTTCGGCAGACAGCCCGGTGGCTCAACGAGCAGGGCCTAGCGAAGCTCGACGTCATCCCGGTGACCAGTGGCGGCTTCGTCGCCCCCGACGTGGTCGAGGATCTGACGGATAGCGATGTGCTGCTGGTGTCGGTGATGGCGGCCAATAGCGAGACTGGTGTCTTGAACCCCGTGAGTGAGATCGCCGAGCGAGTCCATGCCGTCGGCGGGCTATTCCACTGCGACGCCACCCAGATCGTTGGCCGGCTCCCCTTTGATCTAGACCAGATAGGGGCCGACCTGGTGTCGATGAGCGGACACAAGATATGCGGCCCGGGCGGGGTCGGAGCCCTGATCGGCACCCGCCAGAGTCTGCGACAATTGCGCCCGATCATCCACGGAGGCGGACACGAGCGAGGGCTGAGATCTGGGTCTTCGAATGTCGCCGGAATCGTCGGGCTAGGCGCAGCTGCTCGCATCGCAGGCGAAGAGAGAGAGTCCGAGTCACAACGAGTCGGCGAGCTTCGTGACCGGCTCGTCACCGTGCTCGAGTCGAGGGTCTCCGGCGTCCACAACAACGGTGACCCAACTCGACGACTCCCCAATACCGCAAACCTACGTTTTGCCGGTGCCGATGCGGAAGCTGTCCTATCGAACATGGACCCGGTTGCTGTTGCGACGGGTAGCGCCTGCAGCTCTGGCTCGATCGACCCGTCCGAAGTCCTCCTGGCTATGGGCTCCGAGCGTGACGCCGCGTTCGAGGCGATTAGGTTCAGCCTTGGCCGGTTCACAACCGATCAGGATATTGACACCGCTATAGACAGAACTGTCACAGCCGTGGAGTACGTTCGTGCCATGGCAGGGGAGAGTGACTAGATGAGATTGGTCGACGCAGCGGAGCCCACATTTGCTCGGCACGAAACATTCCATCCGCGGTACGGGTGGTTCCGTAAGGCGTACACCGTCACTGCGCGGGACCCCCATATCTTCACCAAGGACGACGCACCGGTCGAGATTGGAGTCGGCAAGAACATGGTGCGAGCGATTCGGTTCTGGGGTCTAGCGGCGAAACTGATCGTCGAGGAACCTCAACCTGCGAACCGGCGAGCACCCGGCCTGGTACCAACCCGGATCGGACACGGTCTCTTCGGAGAGGAGGGCTGGGACCCGTATATGGAGGATCCCGGCACGTTGTGGCTATTGCATTGGCTGCTCCTGGCGCCCCCATCGCGACTCCCGGTGTGGTGGCTGGCGCTCAACGAGTTCAACGCCGTCGAGTTCACCGAGGCCGACCTCGAACCTGCGATTGCCACCCAATTGGACGCTGTTGCCGACTGGGCGAATCCCCACCCCTCATCTCTGAAGAAAGACGTCAACGCCTTGCTGCGGACCTATGCCCCAGCGGAGCGGACACGCCGCACCGGAATCGATGACATCTTGGACTGTCCACTCCGCGAGTTGAACCTGATTGGCCGCTCGGCCGCAACGGGCCACTTCCGGTTCACTCTGGGGCCGAAGCCAACACTCCCGTCGGCGATCGTGACCTATGCCGTGCTCGATTACATCGCTCGCAGCGGCGCCAATGGCAACACCGTCACCCTCAGTCGTCTTGCCCACGAGCCCGGCGCCCCCGGCCACGCATTCAAGCTCACTGAAGCCGAGCTGCGGGCTACGCTCGAGCTAGTCCTTGACCGTGCGGATGATCTCAACCTTGCTACCTCCACCGGCGCCTCGCAGCTGACATGGTCGGACGACCCGGCAGACATCGCCACCACGATTCTGGGTGACTACTACGGCTCAGACCGAGTCGGACTCCGGGCCGGTCCAGACGGCGACTCGCCGATCGATGATGACCTAGCTGAGACGCTAAGGGCGGGTTCTGAGTTGATGGTGGGGGTTCGGTGATGGCGAAGCTCGCCGACCAGATCGCGGTCGAGGGTCGGTTCGTCCGCTCGGCGAACCTTGAACGCGACGTCGCTCGATCTGAACCGCTAGACGGCTACATCGTCACCGCCCGCGCTCTCGATGTCATCGAGCGCATAGCGACGACCGCCGCAACGGGTCCAGCAGGGGGAGCGTGGTCACTAACCGGACCCTACGGATCGGGAAAGTCATCACTTGCGCTGCTACTCGACGCCGCCCTCGGCGGAGCCACTCCTGCCCGACAGATCGCCTTGGAGCTCGTCAACGATGCCTCGCCGACGGTGAGAGAACTGACAAGACAAACCCACCAACGCCACGGAACCGAGGAGTCCGGCTTCCATCGTGGTCTAGTGACTGCCCGCCGCGAGCCACTCAACCACACGGTGTTTCGGGCGCTACACACAGCCGTGCTTCGTAGCTACGGCAAGATTCCCCCGACCGGCCAATTCCGAGCGGCCAAGACGCTGCGGAGAGCGCTTGAAGACGTCACAACAGACGATCCTCGCCGCACCGGCCCCTCGCCGGCGGACCTGGTAGAGATCGCCCGTTGCCTGGCGGAGGACGCACCGCTACTGCTGATCATCGACGAGTTCGGCAAGAACCTCGAGGCGATCCGTGACAACCGTGACGCCGATCCCTACCTATTGCAGCAACTTGCCGAAGCAGGCCAGGGATCAGGGCTTCCGATCTTCATGCTCACCTTGCAGCACCTCTCGTTCGAGGACTACCTAGCGGGCGTTGATGGCCCGCAACGCCGCGAATGGGCCAAAGTGCAAGGACGCTTCGAGGACATCGCCTTCGTCGAATCCGCCACCCAAACCCGAGCCCTCATTGCGACTGTCTTCGATGTGGACGACCATGCTCTGCGCTCGCGGATCGCCCGGTGGGCCCAGACCCACGCCGATGCCATGCGTTCCCTCGGCGTTGCCGACCTCGCAGATCCGAATGTGGTCGCATCCTGCTACCCGTTGCATCCACTCGCCGCCCTGATCTTGCCGGAGCTATGCAGTCGGTATGGCCAGCACGAACGAACCCTCTTCTCGTTCCTCACCGGCCCAGACCGAGCAGGTGCTGCAACGTTCTTGGCAACCACGGAGCTCCCGAAACGAGGGCCGCTGCCATCGCTCGGCCTCGAGGCGATCTACGACTACTTCGTAGCCAGCGGGGCCCTCAACGTCAGATCAGCCGGCCAATCGAGCCGATGGACCGAAATCGCCTCTCGACTGCGGGACTCCCACGGCCTCTCAGGAAAACAGAAGCGCCTTGCCAAAGCGATCGCCCTCCTCAACCTCGTATCGACCACCGGCACAGTCAGGGCATCGCGGCCGATCCTTGGGCTCATCGACAGCGAGGCTCCCTCCACCCTCGCAGAGCTCGAGGGCACGGGGTTGATTACCTATCGGGATTTCGCTGATGAATACCGGATCTGGCACGGAACAGACGTAGACATCCGCCGTCTTCTCGACAGCGCCCACCACAGTATCCGGCGGCAATCACTAGTCGAGATTCTGTCTGAGATCGACAAACCGCAGCCGCTAGTCGCAGCCCGGCACAGCGCCGAGAACGACGTCCTCCGGGTGTTCTCTAGGCGCTATGTCGACGGCACGGAGCACGTCGAACCCCTCGATGCATTCTCCCCCTACGACGGCCAGGTGCTCCTCGTTGTGGGATCGGGCCGGACGGCACCCAGCCTGACCCATGCAGGAGACGCTACAAAGCCGATAGTTGCGGCGATCCCCAACGACGTGGCAACCCTCGAGGCTGCTGCTAGAGAGGTCGCCGCCGTCGCCACCGCACTCGGGGATGAGACCGTTGCGGAAGACTGGGTCGCACGGCGTGAGCTTGGCGAACGGCTGGCGCAGACACGGGTAGCGCTCGAGCATGCCATCGTCGAGACATTCAGCCCAGGTTCATGTCGGTGGATCTTGCTCGGAGCCCAGAACGAGGAGTTGCCGGCTGGACGCGGCAGCGCGGCGCTATCAGCCGCGGCTGACCTCGTCTATCGGTCCACACCAAAGATCCGCAATGAAATGCTCAACCGCACCGACCTAACCTCGCAAGGATCCAAGGCCCGCCGGCTCCTTATTGAGGGCATGATCGAGCACGGCAACGACAAAGACCTCAGTTTTACTGGCTACGGACCAGAGATGGCCATGTATCGCGCAGTCTTGGAACGCACCGGCCTCCACGGCGCCGACACACGCAACGGGACAATGGTTTTCCAAAGACCTGCCGACCCTTCGCTACGACCTGCATGGGAGGTTCTCGAGAGCGAATTCAAACGGGCCAAGACCCTACGAGTCAACCTGGGCGACATCTACGCTGCTCTGCTATTGCCACCGATCGGGATGAAGGCCGCAGTCATCCCCGTATTCGTCACCGCTGGACTGCTCGCCTTCGCCGACGAGATCGCCATCTACGAACACGGCACCTTCAAACCTCTGCTTGCTCCAGACGTCTCTGAGCGGATGGTACGCAACCCAGGCCATTTTGACATCAAGCACTTCGCAAACACGACCGGTGCCCGTCGCCAAGTCATCGACGCCCTAGCAACACGGCTCAAGGTCCAACCTGGATTCCGCAAACACAGGGTCGCCAACGTCCTGGCCATCGTCGGCCACCTCGTCTCCCAGGTCAGCCACCTAGACAACTACACCCTTCGCACCCGCAACATCACACCGGGCGCCTTGCGCACTCGAGATGCCCTCGTGTCGGCGGTCGAGCCCGATGAGTTGCTCTTCGCCACCCTCCCCGAGGCCCTCGGCTACAAGCCCGTACCGGCAGACGCCAACACCTACGGCAAGGCCGCCGCCTACGCCGATAGCGTCCGCAAGGCTCTCGATGAACTCACTTCATGCCTTGCGCGCCTCCTCACCGAACTCCTTGAACTACTCCTAGAAGAGAGCGCAGAGAACACGCGTCTAGCTGTTACCGGTCAGGCAGCAGCACTCGAGGATGAGGTTCTCGACCCGTCAGTGCGAGCTTTCGTGCTCACTCTTGCCAACGACAGTGTCGACGCAGACATCGACTGGATCAAAGCTGTCACCACTGTTGTGGCGAAGAAGGCCCCGGCTGAGTGGAAAGATGATGACCTGCGAAGGTTCCGCCATGAACTCCCTGAGCAGCTCGCCGCATTCCAACGCCTACTAGCCCTCCACGCCGACCAGCGGTCCGATGGGGGAGGCCCGTTCGACGCCCTCCGGGTGACCGTAACTCGCTCCGACGGCAACGAAGTCGCGCGACTAGCAGGGGTCGACCAGAGACAACGCCAACCCCTTGAGAATGCGCTTGATAGAGCCCTGGAGGATGTGGAGGCAATAACGGGATCACGCCAACGAGCCCAGCTAGCCCTTCTCGCCCTCCTCGGCGAGCGACTTCTGCCCGATCAGGCCAACGACACCGGAGAGATCCAGATCGATCACACTGAACGAGAGAAGGCACACCATGGCTGAAACCGTCCGTCACATCTGCGGCATCTCTGGCGGCAAGGACTCCAGCGCCCTAGCCGTCTACATGCGCGACCGGGTTCCAGACATGGAGTACTTCTTCTGCGATACCGGAGCTGAGCTTCCCGAAACCTACGAGTACCTCACTCGCCTCGAGGTGATCCTCGGCAAACCCATTGAGCGACTGAATGCGTCGCGTGGATTCGACCACTGGTTCGAGGTATTCCGGGGAACGTTGCCATCGCCGCAGATGCGGTGGTGCACCAGAAACATGAAGATCAAGCCCATCGAAGAATGGATCGGCGATGCACCGGCGATCTCGTATGTGGCGATCCGGGCGGATGAATCGAACCGCAAGGGGTACGTCTCCACGAAAACGAATATCGAGACACAGTTCCCGTTCGTAGAAGACAACATCGATCACGACGGTGTGATGCGGATCCTCGAGGATGCCGGAATTGGACTACCGGACTACTACAAATGGCGGACTCGCTCCGGCTGCTACTTCTGCTTCTACCAACGCAAGGCGGAATGGATCGGACTGTCCGAACTCCATCCCGAACTCTTCGACCGTGCTGTCGCCATCGAACAGAAAGTGCTTCAAGACGCCGGCCTCGATGGCGACGCCGACTTTGGAGACCGAGCCATGAGCGGCCGCCAATACACTTGGTCCGGCGGCGAGACACTCCTCCAACTGCGCTCCCGTCGAGACGAGATTATGGAGAAACAAGAAGCCGCGATGGCGCAGGCCACCAAGAACAGGGCAAACATTCCCCTAGTCGAAGCGCTAAGCGAAGCCCTCGATGATGACGATGACACATTGCCATGCACCGCGTGTGCACTATGACCTGACGGGGGGAAATGAACGAGCGATCGCCTGACGAACCGGCAGACTCAACAGCGATGCCCTATCTGACAGTCACTGCTGGATGGGGAAGCCCTCCGACGCCGCTTCTGCCCCGCTGGTACCTAGAGGCCCTGTCCACCCGACCGATTCCCGAGCAACTTCACGCCGACGGTGCGCTGTCGACCGTCGGCGAACTCGGACGTTTTTGGGAATGCCGCTCCAACCCTCTCGACAACGGTGAAATCCGGGCGCTGCTAGATCTCGTTGGCCCACTCCGACCGCCATCTGACCAGGTTGTGATTCCGCCTGGTGTCGACCATGCGGTCTTGCCCCAGTGGCCACTGCGGCCGCGGACCAGCAATGGACTACGCCGCGTTGGGTTGGATATCGGTACTGAGGCCATCACGGTTGGCGACCTTTTGCCCATCCACCAGTTCGGGACCGCTTCCCTCATCGATCTGATGTGTGTTGCCGAGACCGCATTCGAGATCCTTCCCTATCCGCCGCAATCTGGCGAAGGAGAGCGGACCGAGGACACAAGTTCGCGCTCTATCGACTACAGCCCTCGAGCCATCACCTGGAGCGCGCTGATCGGCCCGCTTGAGACTCTGTTTGCGGTAGCGGGTGAGTTCCGCGGAGCAACAACCGTCGCCGAAGCACTATCGACCGACCTCGAACAACTGGCCAGAACGATTGGCATTGAACCGGCGCTCGCAGCTTTCAAGATCCAGGATCTCACCCCAGACCGTCGTCTCGCCGACAACTTGCACAAGGTGATTGAAGACACCGTTCGCCACCTGTCCCCAGTAGAGATCTCCATTCTCGAAGAGCGGCTGTATTGCGATGATCCCAAGACCCTGGAGCAGCTCGGGAAACAGTGGGAGATCACCCGAGAGCGCGTCAGGCAGATCCAAGTACGGCTGCAGAAGAGGATCCGAGCGGAGATCGGGCCGTTGGCCAGGGTCATCAGCGCGTTGGTTGGTCAGGAGCTCGGGCCGATTATCGCTGAAGGCTCCTTGGAGGATTGCATAAGGGAATTATTGCCCAACAGCACTTTGGGCCGACGCATCCTTAGAGAACACCTCGGCTACTCCTGCGAGTCCGGCCTGTGCCTCGATGGGCCAGGGGTCAAGGTAGCCGAGTCCCTTGTGAAAACGGCACGAGGACTCGCGGACGACGTCGGGGTATTCGAAGAAACAGCGTTGCGCGAATGCCTACCCAACCAAGACTGGGCCGAGCACTGGGAAGCGCTCATTGAACGGTGCGACCTCCACCGCCTCAGTGCCGGATACCTGTCGTTGCGCGCGACCGTCAGAGCTCGAGTCAAAGCGGCGATCCTCACACTTGGAGAGCCAGTAACCCGCGAACAGATTGCCTCACTGTGCAACATAGGTCCGGACCGATTGGGGGCGACCCTCACAGCAATCCCGGGTGTCGCACGTGCGGACAAGACCCGGTGGGGACTTACCGAATGGATCGACGACGAATACCAGGGGATTCCCGCGGAGATCATCCAACGAATCCAAGAGGACGGTGGCGCTGTCTCCCTCAAGCGGCTACTCAGCGAACTCCCTGCGCTGTTCGGCGTGAGTGAGGTCAGCGTCCGCGCATATGTCGGGACACCACAGTTTGTGCTCAAAGACGGCTATGTCAGCATGGCGGACGAATCATCCCTTATTCTGCGGAGCCTCGACGACGTCATCGATGGGCGCGACGCAACCGGTGCTCCGTACTGGAGGCTGGCCGTGGAAGATCGTTACCTCGAAGGGTACAGCGCGCTGGGGTTTCCCCCCGAACTCGCGGTTCTCTTGGAATGTGAGCCCAACGACAGCATACGTGTGAAGGTGGCTCAACCCGAGGGCTGTCAGGACCTCTCCGTCGTGTGGAGACTGTCCGCAATAAACGGTCCCTCGCTTGGATACCTCGCTGAACCTTTACGTAAACTGGATGTTGTCGGTGGCGAGAGCGTCCGCGTTGTAATCAAGGGTCCGGGTGTCGTCGAGCTACAGAGGGATATCGGGTCAGAATCGTCGGACCCTTCCGCTGGAACACTACTTGAGCGAATGAAGAACAGGCGAAAGGTTCTCTAGCGTGTTAGCGGCTGAGCCAACCCTGAAGCCCGGCTTGTACCGCCTGCCGGACGATCCTGTTGGTCCGCGCGTCCTTATCCCCGGATTCAGATCGGCGACGTCGGTGAGAGGCGCCTTTGGCTGGTTCTCAGCAGGATGGATCGCTCGCCTCGCCCCTGGGCTCGCTGGATACATCAGCCGAGACGACACTTCGCCGATTGAGTTCACTGTTGCCCCGGTCCTCTTCGCCGCAGAAAGGGCCGTTATCGAACAGGCATACGCCATGTCGCCCGAAGAGGCCTCCGAGCGAGTTGCCGATGTGTTTGTCGGGGGTAGGGCACAGGCGTCAGCGCTCGGTCTACACGCACTAGATTGCCTGGCGTGGATGATCGCCACCGGGCGTCTACGACTTCGAGTTGCCGTCCCCACGGCGGAATCCAACTATCACCCTAAGATCTGGTTGTTTGATGATGGAACCAACCAAGTCCTCGCGCGCGGATCTGGAAACGCCACAGGGCGTGGCGTCGCCTACGGAGTTGAGCACCTTGATGTCGATGTTTCTTGGATCGAGTACAGCAGATCGCGAGTTCGAGACGGTATTGCGATGCTCGACGACTGGGCTCGCGGACGCAGCCGCGGGATCGATCGGATTGTTGATCTCCCGGAAGCCCTCGAACAAGACATCATCAACACCGCCCCGACGGTTGCTCCCAACGAGAGAGACTTCGTGAGAGCGGCAAAGGACGACACGGACCCGCCGTGGGCAGTTGACCCGACAGAGACCCTCCGGGCTCGGTTCGCGGCAACGCGTAGTGCTCCCGACGTACCTCGAATGCGAATACCGGACTGGCTCGAGTGGGAAACCGGATCGTATGCACACCAGGGCGAAGCGGTTACAGCGTGGGAAACGGGTCCCGACCCAGAACACGGCACAATCTCTATGGCCACCGGAGCCGGGAAGACCCTCACCGCACTCATTTGCGCAACCCGCGTGCAAGACCGTCTCGGCCACAAGCCCGTCCTCGTTGTCGTTTCGGCACCATCAATCCCGCTGATCCTCCAGTGGCGGGATGAGGTCAGGAAATTCGGTGTCGAGCCCGTCCTCCCCAGTCTCGCCACCAACACCGACCTTGCCCTGACGAACCTATTTCGTGGTGTGGCTGCAGGCGGGACGCATGTCGCTGTCGTCACCAACGACCTTCTCTGCTCGTCGGCGTTCCAGTCGACTCTGGCTCTCAAGATCGGGACTGGTGGCCAATCCGTGCCCTCCCTCTTCGTCGCTGACGAAGCCCACACGTTGGGAGCCGAGGGGTTCATCGCCCATAAACCCGAGTTTTTCGAACGACGTCTTGCTCTCTCCGCCACCCCAGAGCGGCAGTACGACCCCGACGGTACGGAAGAGATCTTTGAATTCTTCGGACCGCCGGTCTACGAGTTTGGGCTCGATCGCGCCATCGGCTTCTGCCTCACCCCATACAACTACTACGTCCACGCAGCCACCCTCGATGGCGACGAACTCGACCAGTTCAACGATCTCACAGGCCGTATCGGGGCCACGATTGGACGCGGCCTCGATGATGATGACGCCCTGACCAGTCTGCTGATAGCCCGCCGTCGCATAATCGAAACCGCACAGGCCAAGATATCGCTCCTCCGAACAGTGATCGAACGACGCCGCCCTCGGTCACTCGAGCAGACCCTGATCTACGCCTCTGCCAAGAACCCGGAGCAGTTCGAGAGCATCGCTGCCATGCTCACCGAGCTCGATATCCGGTGGGCGCCCGTCACTCAGGAAACGACCTCCAACCGCAAGCTCCTTGCCCAGACCCTGGGAACCTTTGTAGAAGGTGGCTACCAGGTCCTGCTGGCCAAGAAAGTGCTTGACGAAGGCGTAGACATTCCCAGTATCAGGGAAGCATTGATTGTGGCCTCGTCGACTGTTCAGCGAGAATGGATCCAGCGACGAGGCCGGGTGCTGCGGCGTCATGCCGGCAAGCCCTGGGCGATCGTCCACGACTTCGTCGCTCTGCCGCCCGCGCAGGTGCTCAGAAGTGATGGAAGAGCCAGCATGAAGAAGATCATCCGGACCGAACTCGACCGTGCCTACTCCTTCGCCGCTCACGCACAGAACGCGGCCGGAAACGACGGGGTGCTCTCAGATCTACAACGCATCAGGACGGCCTATTGGCCCGAAAGGGAGAGCGCACGGATCCTCCAGCAACCAGGTGACTACGTCGTCGCACCCGCTACGCCACAAGGGACGCCATGGTAAGCAACTATGACCGAATCTTCTCCGAAATAACTACTGAAGCTCAGCGGCTCGCACCCGATCATGACATAGATCCCACCGCGCTCGTAAACCTGGCGATGGAGATTGTGGATCTTGAGGATCAGCACCGCCTTAACCTGGATCCACCGATCTGGTCTGTGAGCGCGGCTGAGTGTGTTGCCCGGTCGTTATGGGACACGTTTCGTCCTTGCCACGCATGCGGGTTTGGTTTAGAAGGCTCGGTTGT